>JGI24516J20058_1000016_pt1 | contig 112269 bp, 104 predicted proteins | sample LinPmetageLP39_FD_20058 | JGI IMG/M metagenome (IMG submission 20058) | reverse complement strand
GGGCGGCGACGCTTCGATCCGGGGCTGCGCCGCCACCGGCTCCCTGGGCGCCGCACGCCGGGGCGCGTCATCGCCGAGCAAGGCACGCAGATCCCCCGGCCCGCCGCCGCCCTGGGGCGACGGCGCCGGGGCGTCAGGCTTTTTTGCCGGGGCGCGGGCCTCCCCGCCCGGCAATACGCCACGCGGGGAAAACAGCACCATGCGCAGCAAAATCATTTCCAGCGCCGCCCGGGCGTCCGGGGCATCCTGGATATCACGCCGGCCGCGCAGCGCCACGTCGTAATAAAGCTGAATCTGCTCCGCCTGGAAACGCTGCGCCAGGGCCGCCATGGCCTCGTCGGCGCCCTCCCCGCCCAGCGCCTGGATCACCGCCAGCTCGTGCAGGGCGGACACCAGCTCATCCAGCAGCGCCAGCTCGTCCGGCGCGTGCTCGGCGATCGCCGCCAGCCCCTGCAGCACACCGGCGGCTTCGCCGCCGGCCAGCGCTTCCAGCAGGGTGCGCACATGGCCCCGGTCCACGGTGCCCAGCATGGCGCTCACCGATTGCGCGCTGAGCTGCTCACCGCCGAACGAAATCGCCTGGTCGGTGAGACTCAGAGCGTCGCGCATGGAGCCCTGGGCCGCGCGACCCAGAGCCAGCAACGCCGGCTCCTCGAAGCGGATCATCTCGCGCTCGAGCAGAGCCTTCAGGTGGCCAGCGATCTGCTCGGCAGGCAGCGCTTTCAAGCTGAACTGCAGACAGCGGGACAACACCGTCACCGGCAGGCGCTGGGGATCGGTGGTGGCGAGCAGGAATTTCACGTGCGGCGGCGGTTCTTCCAGCGTCTTCAGCAACGCATTGAAGGAGTGCGCCGAAAGCATGTGCACCTCATCGATCAGGTACACCTTGTAACGGCCCCGGGTGGGCGCGTACTGCACGTTCTCGAGCAGTTCGCGGGTGTCCTCCACCTTGGTACGGCTGGCGGCGTCCACCTCGATCAGATCCACGAAGCGGCCTTCGCCGATCTCCTCGCAGGTCGGACAGACCCCGCAGGGCCGGCTGCTGACGCCCTCTTCGCAGTTCAGACAGCGCGACAGGATGCGCGCGATGGTGGTCTTGCCGACCCCACGGGTGCCGGTGAACAAATAGGCGTGGTGCAGGCGATCCTGATCCAGCGCGTGGGTGAGCGCCCGGGACACATGCTCCTGGCCCACCAACTCATCGAAGGTGCGCGGTCGATATTTGCGGGCGAGAACCTGGTAACTCATCGCTCTCCAGCCAAAGGGCTATCCGGGGCTTCGGGGGAAAGCCGTATGCTAGCGAATCTGACCGGTTTAAGACAGCGGGAGGGGTGTGACAGGGGAAGAAATTGGAGGCCTTCCCGCCAGCCGCACCCCGGCACACGAGTCCACTGCTACCGTTGCTCCCTTCCGGGCCTGGCGGAGTTCACAGTTTGTCGTTGCGGGGGGACCAGCAGGTCGGCCATAACGCGCTTTTCAGCGAGCGCGCATTGTGGCCAAAGGCCGGATTCTTTGCAAGCGCGGCTCAGTCGAAGGGGCTGAAAGAATCCTCGCGGCCCACGGCCCGGGCCTCGCCGTGGCTGTCCTTCATGACCCGCACGATGCGCCCGGCCTGGGCGTCGTCGTCGGCGTCCACCATCACCAGGTACTGGCCTTTTTCCACCTCACGCCAATAGGGGCGCAGATGGTGGTTGCGCGAGGAAATGCCAAAGATGCCGCCCATCCAGGCACCAAAACACAGACCAAACAAAGTGGTCACCGGCACGATACTCACCGACAACTGCCAGCCCCAGGGGTCCATGCCGGCCAGCATGAAACCCAGCACGATGCCGGCGATGGCGCCGATCAACGCGCCCAAAAAGCCGGTGTGCATGATCTCGGTGTCTTCCCACACCGTGGTGCCGTGCACCTTGGCTGCCTCTAGCGGGCCCGGATCGCGCCCCAGCACGTGTAGCCGTCCGGCATCAATGCCGGCGCGGCCCAGGTCCCGGGAAATATGGTGAACACTGTCGATCGACGCGGTCAGATAGTAGAACCGTTTCATGATGCTTCTCCCTGTCACCTTGGGCCGGCCCGGTACCGCCCTCTCCGGGCCGCTACCTTCGATTGTGCTACCGGCGCGCCGGGGAACGCAGTGAAGACGCTAGATTGCTTTGCTATATCGGCGAGGCGCTAATATCGAAACGGGCTATCAGGCGATTTAACGGGGCGGGTCGGGACAGTCCGCGGTGCTGTTATTGCAGCGGAACCAGCCGGCCACGGAGACCCGCTGGCGGCGGGCTTCCAGCACCTCGTGGGGAATGCGGTCGCTGAGGAAGCACACCAGGGTGCCGGCGCGGGGCTCCACCTCGGTGGCCGGGTGAATCGCGTCCGGGTCGGCCCAGATGCGAAGGCGGCCGCCCTCATCACTGCGCCACTGATCGTTCAGGTAGACCACCACGGACAGCACCCGGCCGTTGCGGCCATTGAACGCGTCCAGATGGCGCCGGTAAAACGCCCCGGGGTCGTACACCGCGAAATGGGATTCGAGATCGAACAGCCCCATGAACAGCTGCCGGTTCACCGCTAGCCGCAGTTGCTCGAACTCGCCCAGCAAACGGCATTGGGCCAGGGTGGAGCCGTCCAACCACAGGGTGCGGTCGCGGCGCACGCGGGCGTTGTGCTGATGCTCGCCGCGCCGGCCGATGCCGGCACTCTGAAACTCACCGCGCCGGTCACGCAGCAAAGCCTCGCGGCGCAGGGCGCGTACCAGATGGGCGGGGAAGTAATTGGGCGCCACGGCGTACTGCCGGGCCACCAGATCATCGATCAGGCGCTGGCAGCGGGGGCTGCCGCCGTCGAACAGATCAGCGTGATTTTCCAGGGGCGGGTTCCTCGGAAGGCGGATGCCGTCTTAGTGCAACGAGCCCGGTTCGGCGGGCGGGACATCGTCGTCGGGCCAGAACAACCAATCGGCCTGCTGGGAATCTTCCAACAGTTGCACGGTGGCGTCCAGCGTCGCCTGCACGAAATAGAGAAACTGATCGAAGGTGACGCCCCGGCGGCCCAGCAGCAGATCACAGGCGACCAACCGCGGCATGGAGTCGTCGTTGACGTCCAGGAACAACTTCAGCGAGGGGTAATCCATATTCAGCCGGGTGAGGTCCGCCTGCACCGTGAACAACGCCGCCGGCCTGACTTCCAACTCGGTGGAGAACAACACCCCGTCTTCTTCCACGAACAGACGCGCGTCCACCACCCCTTCCCGGCCCTGCAGCTCGGAAAGATGCAGCCCATGGCACTGGTCGCAGATGTAATGTTGGATATTGGCCTGTTCCAGCCAGCGCGTGACTTGCTCCGCATCCGGCGTGACCACCGTCAGCATCGGCTTACTCCTCTGTTCAGGGGGCGCATCATCCGGCATTCGCGGGCTAAAGGAAAGAGGCCGCCTCGGAAAATCGGCCCACTTGCGCCGCCGGGTACAACGGTGGTTATGATTCAGCAAACTCCCCGCACAGAGAGAGACAATGACAACAACTTACGTGGCCTTCCGCTCCAGCGACGACCTGCACCAGACCACCGACGGCTTCATCCAGCGCATGCGCGACGGCGCCAGCAAACCCGAGCCCAAGGTGGTGGAGAAGATCATGACCACCTTCATCGACGAAGCCCTGGACGCCTTCTTCCTGCAACCGGCCGCCATGTCCGGCCTCAGCGGCACCCAGAAGCGCCTGGTGCAGATGGCCTCGGACACCATTTCCAAGGCTACCCGCCTGGTGATCGGCCGCAGCGCCCGCAAGATGGACCTGGAACAAAACAAAGCCGCCGCCGAATACATGGATGAAATCCGTTTCCCCGGCCCGGATCACGCTTACTGGTACGTGGCCTTCCCGATCAGCGACCCGCTGGCGGCCCAGGGGCGTGGCCTCGCTGACATGGCCGAGGACGGCACCACCAACGCCGCCGCCCGTGACGAGATGGTCGCCTACCTGCGCGGCGTCACCGACGAAGCGCTCAAATGGTATTTCAACAAACCCATCGCGCTGCTCGGCTTCGGCCCGATTCTGCGCAAGGTTGCCGACGTGGGCGTCGACACCACCCGCCGGGCCAGCTACGGCGTTATCAATAAAGTGATCCCCAATCTGGACAACGAGCAATTCATGCAGTCCGCCGTGTACTACCGTTCCATGCAGATCACCCGCTAGGCCAACGGCCGCCCCGGCGCCGCTTCGCGGCGACCGGGTTTCATTCCGCTTCGGAAACAAAACGATTTGATAACAAACACTTACGCTCGTACCGGGAGCGGAAGGAACGTCACTAAGTTTTTACAAAAGTGCTTATACAACGGATTGCGCAGCGCGCAAGCGGCTCTCTACTATCCCTCTAGTACCACGAATAACGAACCGAGGAGTCAGCCGTGTCACTGCGCCACGCTATTCTTGTCCTACTGCAAGACCAAGAAGCCAGCGGCTATGACCTCGCCAGGGAATTCGCCAATAGCATTGGCCTGGTGTGGAATGCCACCCACCAGCAGATTTACCTGGAACTGGGGAAGCTTAACGAGCAACACATGGTCAGTTTTCGCCATGTGCCGCAGGAGGGGAAGCCGGATAAAAAACTCTACAGCATCACCGAGGACGGCCGGCAGGAGTTAATCCGTTGGCTAAAGAAGCCCGCCGGGCCCGCCCGCATCCGAGACGCCTTCATGGTCAAGGTCGCCGGTGGACAACTGGCGGACTCTGGCGCACTACTGGGGGAACTGGAACAACTGTCCAAACAACGACGGGAACGCCTCGCCACCTTTGAAGCCCTGGCCCAGCGCCTGGACGAACAAGGCCGCGAAGACAACCTGTACAGCTACCTGACGGTACGCCGTGGCATCCTCGACCAGCGCGCCTGGCTGCAATGGGCCGAGGAAGTCCGTCAGGCCCTGGAACACGCCTCGGTGGGCCTGCCCACCTCGTGACCGACCCGGCGACCCTCGCCGGGGAGCTCGAATGGCTGACTCAGGCGCCGCCGCTGATCACACCGCCACCCGGCTGTGACAGCGCCGACGCCATCCTCCGGCAGTGCGCCGGCGAACCCGGCGTGCTCCACCGGGCCGCCGGCACCCTCGCCGAACAACCCCGCCCGCGCCGGCTCGGCCAGCACTTCGAAAACCTGGTCGCCGCCGTCCTCCAACACAGCCAACGCTACCGCCTGGTGGCCCGCAACGTACCCCTGCGCCTCAATGGCAACACCCTCGGCGAACTGGACATGCTGGTCGAGGACCGGAACAGCGGCGAACTGATGCACTGGGAGCTGGCGCTGAAATTCTACCTGGGCCTGCCCGACGAGCCGGAAGAGCGTGCCTGGCCGGGACCCAACAACCCCAAGGACCAGCTCACCCGGAAAATCCATCACCTGTACCATCAACAACTGCCGCGCAGCACCGAGCCGGCGGTGGCGGCTCTGCTGGCCGAACAAGGCCTGCACGTGGATCGGCGGCTGTTGCTGACGCGCGGACGGCTTTTCTACCCCGCCGACGGATCCGCGACACCGCCCCCGGAAGTCACGGACCAGCATGAACGGGGAACGTGGCAATACGGCCCGGCGCCCGATCAGGCGGCAGTGATACCGCACGGACTCTGGCATTACCCTACCGGCGACCGCGCCGAGGCCGGGCCAGCGGACCGCCCCGCTGATGGAAGAGCGTCAATGGTTCTGGACCGAACTGGCAAGCCGGTATTTGTTCTCGGTGAGACAACGGAAACAACATAGGTATTGAAGCGACATTATTGATAGCCGCGCTCAAGCTGCTCTACGGGCACCTGCCCTGAGCGCGTTCTGAGAAGGAATATCGTCCCTTCGACTGGACATGTTTTCAGCCCCTCAGAAGCTGGCCGACCATCCGCCGAGAGAGAACGCACCTCTACAACATCGAAAGGGTCATTGTCGGTACCGAAAGCATGGAACACCCACCTTCCTGGCTGAAGAGACGGATGAACCACTTCCAGCGTGGCCAGCCCCGCATAGGTGGACAGAAGAAGGTCATATTCAGGGAGGTTGAAATCAGACTGATTGTCTTCAGGCAGGTGCCAACGCAGCACTTCCTGGACCAGTTTATTGAAGAGTACGCTCGTTATCGCATCCCACTCATCATAGGCATCCACCCGCTTCCATGGGATTTCTACCCTCTCCACCATCGGCAGGAGCACAAGCAGCGCGTTTCTAAAGTTAAGTAAAACTGAAGTTATCGTCACGATCCATCCCCTAGAACCTTTGCAAAACGTAAAGCTCCCCCAAGCATTGGCGCTTTTTCGGGGCATGCCCCGCCAAAGGACTCTTTTAGTCTGCCACCCAGGACTAGAACCCTAAATTATCTAAGTTATCAATCAAACACTCAACGGTTGGCTCTGAAAATGCCAAGACATCAACACAATCATCATAAGCCCATATCGCGTAATGGATCACTCCATCCACGTCCATTACTCCATTATTCTTTTTGATAAACCAATCTATATAATCGGTCTGTCTCGACACAAAAAAGGGCCATTCTTCAGTGGTTATTTGAGGCGTGCTGTTCGTTGAAAAGCTTTCGGGGATACTTCGGTAAGAGACAACAGAATCGAAGAGAAACTTATACAGTTTTCCTCCAGGGACCCCCTCCTCTACTAAAATCCTGAATCCTTCCGAGTCATCTCTTAAGGCCGGCACAAGCACCGGAGTCAGGATCGTATCAATGGGCTTCCAAATATCCATGCCTTCGATTCACCTATTGAGCTTTTTAGATAAACGCCAACGATCACTTCGTCACATCGCTTAACCCTATCCGACCTGCGATACCGGGTGCCACAGCCACCACCGTAATTGAGACATGGGGCAACCAAATCGACCTTTTGTCGGACAAGGGTCCCAAGTTTCTTGCCGCAAGGATCGTGCGGCTTTATGTTCAATCCCACTATCGCCCGCAAGAGCCCTCGTCGCCTATGACCCAAGCCCCTCCGAACCCGTCACTGGTGGACGACCAGGGCCGGATTCACACCGGATTGTTCGAAGACACCGTTGCCACCATCAACGGTCGCGACTACGACTACCGCACGCCGCTCGGCAAGTCGGCGTCCCGGCGGGCGCGGCACTTTCACTACAAGCAGTTCCAGTATTTCGGCGTGGTCAGCGACGAGCTGCTGATCGGCTGCGCGTTCGCGGATACGGCGTATCTGGGCATGGCGTTCTTCTATGTGTTCGACACCCGGACCGGGGCGCTGCGCGAGCACACCTGGCGCACGCCGCTGGGGCGGGCGCTGACGTTGAGCGATTCGCCGGTGGACGGCGAAAGCCGCTTCCGGCAGGGCAAGGTGGACATTGCCATGGGCTACCAGTACGCGCCGGACGGCACGCGGCGCAAGTCGCTGACGGTGGCGATGCCGGGGTTGAATCTGCAGGCGGCTCTGCATGAGCCGGCGGGGTATCAGCCGATGTCGCTGTGCACGCGCACCGGCGTCAACGGCTGGACCTACGCCAACAAGGTGGCTGGCGTGGATGTGTCCGGCGAGTTGCGTCGCGACGGCGACACGCTGGATCTGGGCACGCTGACCGGTGTCGGCGGCCACCATGATTTTTCCGCCGGTTATATGCGCCGGGAAACGTTCTGGAACTGGGCCTGTTTGTCCGGGCGAGTGAAGGGTCGCCGGGTGGGGCTGAACCTGTCCTGCGGGGTGAACGAAACCAGTGTCAATGAGAACTGCGTGTGGGTGGATGGCCGGCGGATCAAGGTGGACGGCACCGCGTTCGCGTATGATCGCGACGATCTGACACAGCCCTGGCGGGTGGATAGCCAGTGCGGCCAGGTGGCGTTGCGGTTCACGCCGTTGGGCAGCCACCGCGAGCGGCTCAATCTGGGTCTGTTCGCCAGTAATTTCCAACAAATTTTCGGGCGCTTCGACGGCGAGATACGCGTCGCCGGCGAAGCCCCCCTTGCCGTGCACGGGTTGCACGGCTTCGTCGAGGAGCAGTACGCCAAATGGTAGACGACAACCGCGATAGCAACGACACCGGGCCAACCGACGGCGCGCCGAACGAGCCAGGCCCTCAGGCCCACCCGCCTCAGGGCGACGCCGTTAATGAGCGTCTTCGGCGCGGTATGTTCTGGGCGCTGCAGTACTGGCGCGAGCTGTTCAATTTCCGCTTCGACAAATACATGATCATACAAGTGATCCCGGGGGTGTACGGCGTGGCGTTGGCCGCCATCGGTCTGGGCCTGGTGTATTTATGCGCGGAGGCGTTCATGGCCTCTACCTGGCGCGGTTTGTTTTTCCTGTTCGTGGGCGGGCCTTTGCTGTTTCTGTTCCTGGCCACGCTGCTGCGGGCGTTGCTGGAATTCTACATGGTGGTGTTCAAGATCTCCGAGCATGTGGATCAACTGGTGGGGCTGCGCGATACCGTGGACCGGCTGTCCGGCATCGGCGATTCGGTGGACGAAATGGTGTCGGTGACCCGGCGCATCCCGTTCTGGCGGGTGCTGGCCAGCCCGCGCCGCGGCGAAATCCGGCGCGACGATAAACCACGGCCCGGCGGACGGGACGACTGACAACCGGCGCGGCCATACCCGGCCCGGCGTATACTGAAAGCCTCAGCGCCGAACGAGGCCATCCTTATGGAACTGCTCAAACCCCACGCCCGCGACATCGGCTTCCCGGTGCGCCGGCTGTTGCCCGCCGCCGGCCGGCAACGCATCGGCCCGTTTATCTTTTTCGATCACATGGGGCCGTCGGCGTTCGAGGCCGGCGGCCGTAACGGCGACGTCCGCCCGCACCCGCATATCGGTCTGGCCACGGTGACCTATCTGTTCAGCGGCGCCATGGACCATCGCGACAGCCTGGGCACCGTGCAAAGGATTGAGCCCGGCGCCATCAACCTGATGACCGCCGGCCACGGTATTGTGCATTCCGAGCGGGTGCCCGAAGACGTGCGCCGGGACGGCACCGAAGTGGAAGGGATTCAGACCTGGCTGGCGTTACCAGAAGACAAGGAGAACGGCGAGCCCGCCTTCAGCCATCACTCCCAGGACCGCCTGCCGCTCTATGAAAGCCGGGGCGTGCGCGCCCGGGTGCTGATCGGCGCGGCCTTCGGCGTGCGGTCGCCGGTGCCCACCGCTTCACCGGCGCTGTATGTGGATATTCAACTGGAGGCCGGCGGCTCCCTGCCGCTACCGCCCAGCGACCAGGAGCGTGCCGTGTATGTGGTTTCCGGTAACCCAACCGCCGGCGACGAGCCGCTGCCGCTTCATCATGTGATGACGCTGGACGGGCAACGCAGCTGGCTGCTGGAAGCGTTGGAAGAGCCGGCCCGGCTGATGCTGTTCGGCGGCGCCGCCCTGCCCGGCCGGCGTTATATCAATTGGAATTTCGTGTCGTCCGATAAAGAGCGTATTGAAAAAGCGCGGGACGACTGGCGCCACCAACGGTTCCCCGGCGTGGCCGGGGAAACCGAGTGGATACCGCTGCCGGAATAGCCGGCGGCGTCAGGCTTCGGTGGCGTCCAGCGCGGTGAGCAGCAGGCGTTGGTACAAACGCTCCCGCAAGCCGTCGGTGTCCGCCAGCCCCATGCGGGCCAGCTCGGCCTGGTAGCGTTGCTCGTCGTGGTCGCCGAGCAGAGCGCGGCGGCCCAGGGACAGGAAGTCCTTCTGGCTGACTTTTTCCTTGAGCCAGGTGAGCGCCTTCATCACGCGCTGCTCGCCGGCGTCGAAGTCGGTGCCCAGCGGGAACATAGCGAAAGACCCTTCACCGCCGGTCTCGGCGACACGCCGCAGAAACTCGGGATTGTTGTGGCGAAAACGTTCCGGGATGCTGTAATCCTTGCGCAGTTTGCCGGCCTCTTGGGCCTGCTCCATCAGTTCCACCTGGAAGCGGCTGTCGGCCACATTAAGCATGGCCATCACCACTTCTTCATCAGTCTTGCCGCGCAGGTCGGCGACCCCGTATTCGGTGATCACCATATCGCGTAGATGTCGGGGGATGGTGTTGTGCGCGTAGGAGAACAACACATTGGACGCCGCCTCGCCGCCGCGCTCACGCCACGCCCGGCTCATCAAAATGGAGCGGGCACCGGGCAATTCGTGGGCCTGGCTGACGAAGTTGTACTGACCGCCGACACCGCTGAGCACGCGGCCGTCTTCGAGCTGATCGGAGACCGCCGCGCCCAGCAGCGTGGCGGTGAACGCGGTATTGACGAAGCGCGCGTCGCGGCGTTGCAGAAGGCGCAGCGCCTCGCCGCCGTAGAGATCGTTAATGATGTTTACCCGGGTCATGTTGATCGCCGCCCGGGTGTCGTCATCCAGTTCCCGCAGCCGCTGGTAGAAGGCTTCAGGGCCGAGAAAGAAACCACCGTGCATAATGATGCCGCCGTTCAGGCGATCACCGAACAGGGCTTCCAGCGCTTCCCGGGTGTCCGGGTGGTCGAGGTCGTTGGGCACGCTGTCGTCATTGGGCAGACGCAAGTGGCTGGCTTCGACGACCACCCCGGCACGCAGCACGCCGAAGCGAACCAGCCGATCGAGCTGATCCGGCGTCATCGGCGAAGAGACACCATTCTCTTGGCGCAGGGCATCCAGCAGCGACCAGTCCGGACGGGCCTGTGGGTGCGCCAAAACGTAGCGTTGCAGCGCCGACCAGTCGTACACCGGACGGCGGATGACGCCCTCATCAATTAACCGCAACAGACCGTGGGTCATCATCTCGCTGCAGCCGTAAAGACCCTCATCGAAACGACCGGTGCCGCCTTCGCGGTCGATCAGCGCCTGGTGTTCGTCCGGCAGGTCCAGCGCTTTCAACAAGGCACGATAGTTGTCGTTACTTTGCTGCCGGCGCAGGGTGTGGTGCACCAAGGCGTCGCCCAGGGCGCCGATGCCGATCTGTAGCGTGCCGCCGTCGCGCACCAGGGAGCTGGCGTGCAAGCCGACAAAATGATCCTGTAGATTGACCGGCATATTGGGGGTGCTGAACAGCCGGGTGTGGCCCTGGGGGTCGTCGAGCAGGATGTCCATATCGGTCAGCCACTCCCCCACCCGGGCGTCGTTTTCCATGAACGGCAGATCCCGGTGCACCTGGCCCACGGTGACGATGGTTTCGCCAGCGTCGCGGCGCGCCTTGAGCAGGGGCAAGAGTTCCAGTGTCACTTCCGGGTTGCAGGAGAAGCTGTAATCGTTGCCGTCCTGACCGTCGGCACCGGGGCGAAACGCCAGTAATTGCGCCACCACGTTCACACCGCGCGCGTTCAGATCGCGGGCCGCGTGGGTGTAGTTAACGCTGATGTAATGGCGCTGGGCGCTGTTGCTGCCCAGCATGCTGCCCGGCTGAAAGAAAAACTCGAACACGCGGATATTGTCTGGTAACTGATCCTTCTTCGCCGGCTTCAGATAATCCAGTTCTTCGTAGTCGCCGAACACGCGATCCGCGAACGGTTCCAGAAAGCGCTTCTCAAGGTCGCTGCCGGCGGCGGGCCGGCCCAATGACAAGGCGGTATAGATGTCCAACCGCACCTCTGGGTCTTCCGTGGCCCGCTGGTACAACGCGTTCACCAGGCGGTTCGGCTTGCCCAACCCCAACGGCAGCCCCAGCCGTATATCGCCCCTGGTGAGTTCGATGATTTTGTCGGCCGCTTTCAGGGCATCGTCCATTTGCTCGGGCACGGCTTTCTCCTAATGAGTACGTTTCTTAATGGCCGGCGGTTCGCGACACGGCGCTGACCAGCACCACACCGACGATGATGAACAGCATACCCAAGACCGCGGGCAGGTCGGGTAACTGTTTGAAAAAGATGGCGCCGGAAAGCGCGATCAGCACAATGCCCGCGCCGGCCCACACCGCATAGGCGATGCCCATGGGCACGGTGCGCAATGTCTGGGAAAGAAAATAAAACGCCAGGCAGTAACCGACCACCGTCACCACCGACGGCCACAACCGAGTGAACCCCTGGGAGGCGTTCAACGCGGACGTAGCGACCACCTCACTGAGGATCGCCACCACTAAATACCAATAGCCCATATCAGCTCCTTGCGGGCGTCAAATCTTCGCCGCCAAGCCGGTGACGGCGATCCATGGAAACCGCTCAGGCTCCGGCGGCCTCGGCAAGCCCGAGCTGGCGGCACCAGTGGTCCAGCCAGCGCCGCGGGGCGTCGGCGTCCTCGCCGGCGGCGATCACCACCAGACGGCTGTCATCGTCACCGCCCGGCCAGGCCGGCAACGGCGCCACTTCCACAGGCTGGCCGGCCACCGCCTGGACCAACAAGGGCCCGTCCAGCTTATCGATGGCCACCAGCCCCTTAAGGCGCACCAGTTCCTCACCGGCCTCGGCACGCAACGCCTCCAGCGCCTCCTGCAACCGATCATAGGCGATCCGCCCGCGCCAGCGTAGACCCGCCGGGTGCAGCTGATGGCCGGTCCGGCCCGGCCGCGACGCCAGGGTCGCCCCCGTGCCGACCGGCGCCAGCGCGCCGGTGATACGGCATTGGCGCGGGAAATCCCGGTCCAGCAGTTCAGCGCTGGCGCGGTCGGCGTCCAGCACCTCGGCGCGCGGATTGAGACGGCCCAGCGCGTCGACCAACGCGCTGCGCTGGGCCGCCGTCGCCCGGTCGGTCTTGGTCAGTAACAGCTGATCGGCGGCGGTGACCTGCTCCAGCGCTTCCGGGTGCCGGCGCAGGGCCGCTTCGCCGGCCACGCTATCCACCGTGGTCAGAATCGAGCGCAGCGTGAAGCGCTTGCGCAGCCAGGCGTCCTGTTCCAGCACGGCGGTGACGCCAAACGGGTCGGCGGCGCCGGTGGTCTCCAAAAGCACCGCCGAGAACGGCGGCAGATCGCCGCCGGCGCGGGCCATGTAGAGATTGCGCAAGGTGGTGCGCAGGGTGCCCTGGACGGCGCAGCACACACAACCGCCGGCCAGCAGACTGATCGGCGCGCCCACCTGCCGGGCCAGGTCCTTGTCGATGCCGATCTCGCCCAGTTCATTGATGATCACCGCCAGGTCACCCCGCTGGTCGAGCCAGCGGTTCAGCAAGGTGGTTTTGCCACTGCCCAGGAAACCGGTCAGCACCACCAGCGGGATCGGCGCGGTCATCGGCCCTCGCGGATCGCCCAGGGCAGCGCCTGGCCAGCCATGAACGGCACCATGTCCTCGCCGGCGGCGGTGACCGTGTCCGGCACCGCCCATTCACGGCGTTCCAGGGTCACGGTGTCGCTGTTACGCGGCAGCCGGTAGAAGTCGGCGCCGAAGTGGCTGGCGAAGCCCTCCAGCTTGTCCAACGCACCATGACGGTCCAGAAACGAGGCGTAAAGAGGCAGCGCCGCGCGCGCCGAATAACAGCCCGCGCAACCGCACGCCGCTTCCTTTTTGTCACGGGCGTGCGGCGCCGAATCGGTGCCCAGGAAAAAGCGAGCGTGCCCTTCCAGCACCGCCTGCTGAATCGCCTGCTGGTGGGTGCGTCGTTTCAACACCGGCAGGCAGTAGTTGTGCGGGCGCACGCCGCCAACGAGCAGATCGTTGCGGTTCATCAACAGATGCTGAGGGGTGACGGTGGCGGCGGTCAGGTCGCCGCCCTCGCGCACGAAGTCCACGCCTTCGGAGGTGGTGACGTGCTCAAACACGATACGCAGCGCCGGAAAACGTTCGCGAATGTCGTTCAGGTAGCGGTCGATGAACACCCGCTCACGGTCAAAGATATCAATCTCCGGCTCGGTGACCTCGCCGTGGACCAGGAACGGCAGGTCGTGCTTTTCCAGCGCCTCGTAAAGGTGGTGGATGCGCGCCGGGTTGGTGACGCCGCTGTCGGAGTTGGTGGTAGCCCCGGCCGGGTAGAGCTTGAAGGCGTGCACGAACGGGCTTTGTGCCGCCCGCTCGATCTCCTCCACCGGGGTCTCGTCGGTCAAATAGAGCACCATCAGCGGTTCGAAATCCACGCCCGCCGGGATCGCCGCCAGGATGCGTTCCCGGTAGGCCTCGGCCAGCGCCACGCTGGTCACCGGCGGCGTCAGGTTGGGCATCACGATGGCGCGGCGAAATACCCGGGCCGTGGCGGGGACGGTTTCATCCAGCATGGCGCCGTCGCGAAAATGCAGGTGCCAGTCGTCCGGGCGGGTCAAGGTCAGGGTGTCGGTCATGGAATCACTCAGCCGGAGCAAAAGGCCATGATACTCAAAAACCAGGCGCGGCGTGTATCACGCGGCACCGGGCGGACGTGACTGCCCGTTCGACGCCAAACGCCCGGTTGGGGACAACAAACGTTATGACCAACAAAAGCTGTCATCATCGGCCCTGTTTTTGTACTGTAAGTAAATGTTAGGGGATGTACATGCGGGCCGGCTGTTTTTCGTGGTCGGCCGATAATAACGACAGAAGGTTTAAAACCATGGACGATTTCAATTCTCCTTCGCCGTGTCACACGGCCCGGGAACACTCACCCCATTGCCTCAAACACGCCGCCGCTCTGGCCTTGGTCTCGGCAACACTGCTGATTACCGGCTGTGGCGGCGACGACGGCAATGACGGCGGTGCCTCCCTTATTGAACAGACAGCGGAGCCGGCCGGCGAACACTGCGAGACCGGCGGCACCCGTATCGATACCGGTTTGGATAGCGACGGCGACGGCACCCTGGACGACAACGAGATCACCCATACCAGCTATGTGTGCAACGGCATCAACCCGCCGAAAGAGCCCGAGCTGTCGCTGACGCCGCAAAGCGTGAAAACCTTTCAATTCACCTGGAATGAACTGGGACCGATCAGCGAATACCGCTTGCTGGTTAATCCGGATGGCGCCTCGGGGTACAGCGAGGAAGCCACCTTCGCCGGCGATTTAACCGAATACGACCTACAAGTGTTCCTGCCCGCGCATCTCAACGCCAGCTATATGCTGGAAGCCTGTAACGCCGCGGGTTGCACGGAATCCAACGAAGTTTTCGTCAACAGCACGCTCAGTGAGGCGATCGGCTATCTGAAAGCATCCGATACCGACACCAACGACGGATTCGGGCGCGCCGTGGCGATTGCCGACGCGGGCCGTACTCTCGTCGTCGGCGCGCCGGGCGAGGATGGCGAGGCGGACGCCGCCTCTCTGAGCGGCGCGGTGTATGTTTTCCGCTATCACGACGACGGCGGATGGCAACAGGAAGCCTACCTGCGCGCCTCCAATGTCGAGGCCGGCGACCAGTTCGGTGACGCCATCGCTCTGGCAAGCGACGGCCAGACCCTCGCCGTGGGCGCCGATGGCGAGGACAGCGCGGCAACGGGCATCAACGGCACGCAAACGGACAACAGCGTGGCGGACAGCGGCGCGGTGTATGTTTTCCGGCGCGACGACAACGGCAACTGGTCGCAGGATGCCTATCTCAAAGCGTCCAACACCGGCGAAGATGACGCCTTCGGCGCCAGCCTGGCGCTTTCCTCCGACGGTGCCCGCTTGGCGGTGGGCGCCTACGGCGAAGCCAGCTCAGCGAGCGGCATCGGCGGCGACCAGAGCGATGATTCCGCCGCCAACACCGGGGCGATATACGTCTTCGACCGTGGCGCCGACGACTGGTCTCAACACAGTTATCTGAAAGCCTCCAACGCCGAGCAACTGGATCTGTTCGGGCAAAGCGTGGCGTTGTCGGGCGATGGCAACACGCTGGCCGCCGGCGCGTTCCGCGAAGCCAGCGCCGCCACCGGTGTCAACGGCGATCAAAGCGATAATACCGCCGTGACCAGCGGTGCGGTGTACGTGTATCTGCGGGACGCCGGCGGCACCTGGAGTCAGAGCGCCTACCTCAAGGCTTCCAACACCCAATCCGGGGATAATTTCGGGCGCAGCCTGTCGCTGGACCAGGCCGGCACGACTCTGGCCGTCGGCGCCAACCAGGAGGACGGCGCCGCGCCCGGCGTGGGCGGCGACCAGACAGACAACAGCGCGCTGAGCAGCGGTGCCGTGTATCTCTTCAGACTCACGGGCACGGCCTGGCAACAGCAAGCTTATCTGAAAGCCGCCCAACCCGGCGCGGGCGACTCTTTCGGATTCAATGTGAGCCTGTCCAGCGACGGCGACACGCTCGCCGTTGGCGCCAACGGCGAAGCCAGTGCCGCGTCGGGCATAGAGGGTGATCAAGGGGACGACAGCGCCGCCGGTAGCGGCGCCGCCTATCTGTTCCGCTACGCCGCCGGCGCCTGGAGCCAGAGCCGCTACCTTAAGGCGCCAAACGCCGAGGCCGATGACAACTTCGGCTATCGCCTGTCGCTCAGCACCGATGCCGGTACGCTCGCCGTGGCGGCCTCCGCCGAAGCCAGCACCGCCACCGGCGTGGGCGGCGACCAAGCCGACAACAGTGCTTCCGACAGCGGCGCGGTGTATTTGTACTGAGTACGCCCGCCCCCGGCGCGCGCGGGCCCCGGTCCGCCGTGCCGGTTCCTCATGCCCACTGAAAGCGGCCCGGCGAAGACGACGCCGAACAACACACCTGGAAAGCCGACGGCTTCAAAGCGCCGGCCGAAGAGTGGGTGCGCGCCTACGAAGAAAGCGGGAGCTACCAAGCCTACAAGGGGGCCGCACGCTAAACCGGCAGCCACCCCGAAGGAACGGGCGGCTAGCGTTCCACCGCTAGCGCCACGCCCTGACCGCCACCGATACAGAGGGTCGCCAGGCCTTTCTTTACGTCACGACGCTGCATCTCATGGAGCAATGTCACCAGCACCCGGCAGCCGGACGCGCCGATCGGGTGGCCCAGCGCGATGGCGCCGCCGTTGACGTTAACTTTGTCTTGATCCCACTCCAGGTCTTTGCCCACCGCCAGGGACTGGGCGGCGAAGGCTTCGTTGGCTTCGATCAGGTCCACCTGGTCCAACGACCAGCCAGCGCGCTCCAGGCAACGGCGGGTGGCGGAGACCGGGCCGATGCCCATGATCGCCGGGTCCACGCCGGCGCTGGCCTGGCCGGCCAGACGCGCCAGGATCGGCAGGCCCAGCTGGTTGGCGCGGGCTTCGCTCATCAGCATCACGGCGGCGGCGCCGTCGTTAAGCGCCGAGGCGTTGCCGGCGGTGACGGTGCCGTCTTTCTTGAAGGCGGCGCGCAGGCCGCCCAGGGAGTCGGCGGTGGTGTCGCCGCGCGGCTGCTCGTCGGTGTCAACGATGTTCGGATCACCCTTGCGCTGCGGCACGGCCACCGGGGTGATCTCATTCTTGAAGCGGCCTTCGTTGATGGCGGCGGCGGCTTTTTGGTGGGAGGCCGCCGCGAAGGCGTCCTGCGCCTCCCGGCTGAGGCTGTACTTCGCCGCCAGGTTCTCGGCGGTGATGCCCATGTGGAAGTCGTTGAAGGCGTCCCACAGGCCGTCCTGGATCATCGAATCCACCAGGGTGGCGTGGCCCATGCGCAAGCCGGTGCGCGCCTTGGGCAGCACATAGGGGGCGAGGCTCATGCTTTCCTGGCCGCCAGCGATGATCACGTCGGCTTCGCCGCAGCGAATCGCCTGGCTGCCCAGGTGCACCGCTTTCAGGCCCGAGCCACACACCTTGTTGATGGTCATGGCCGGCACTTCGTTGGGCAGGCCGGCGTGGATCGAGGTCTGCCGAGCGGTGTTCTGGCCGGCGCCAGCGGTGAGCACCTGGCCGAGGATCACTTCGCTGATCGCGCCCGGCTCCACGCCGGTGTCCGCCAGCAGGCGGCGCACCACGGCTTCGCCCAGTTTGGTGGCGGGAACCTCCGCCAGCCCGCCCTGAAAGCGGCCGATGGCGGTACGGGTGGCGGCGACAATGACCACATCTTGCATGTTGTTCTCCCAAGCTAAGATTCAAGAGCACCTTTTATAGCCGCGCATGGTAACACGGGCGCGCGGACGCCCCCATTGCGCCGAAGGCGAAAGGCCGTTAGGCTTCAGGCATCGAATTTGGAGATTTCATGGCCGCAGCACTGCTCGACAACCTGATGCTCGTGAACACCGCTTCCGCGGTGGCGCTGGCTGCTGCCTGCTATTTCTACGGATATTGGTTTAGCCGCGCGCGCGTCTGACCGCTATCCGGTCAGGCGCCCGCTTCGGGACGCCTGCCGTAGAATCCTGAAACCCCGGCTGGTCGTCCCCGCCGGGGTTTTTTCGTTTCAGGATGGTCACATTTAAGGAAACTGCTATGAACGCCAGTCTTGCCGCCGTCACCGACGACGCCTCTTCGACACCCGCGTCGCCGGGGACCGTCAGCCGCCGGCTGCCCAGCGCGCGACAGCTCCGCCAGGCGCTGCCCGTGGACGAGCCGATGGGCACGCGCATCGCCGGCCAACGCCAGGCGGTGCGCGACATTCTCAACGGTGAGGACGACCGCCTGCTGATCGTCACCGGCCCGTGTTCGCTGCACGACCCGGAGGCAGCGCTGGAATACGGCCAGCGGCTCGCCGCCCTGGCCGACCGCGTCAGCGACCGCGCCCTGTTGGTGATGCGCGCCTACGTGGAAAAGCCGCGCACCACGGTGGGCTGGAAAGGACTGCTCTACGACCCGCACCTGGACGGACGCCAGGATCTGGCGGAGGGCCTGCGTCTGTGCCGTCAGCTGCTGCATGATCTGGCCGGCCTGGGCCTGCCCCTGGCCAGTGAACTGCTCAGCCCGCTGGCGGCGAGCTACCTTGAGGACCTGCTGAGCTGGGCGGCGATCGGCGCCCGCACCACCGAATCCCAGATTCACCGGGAGCTGGTCAGCGGCCTGTCCTTGCCGGTGGGCTTCAAGAACGGCACCGACGGCGGCATCGCCGTGGCCCGGGACGCCATGCAGGCGGCCGCCCACCCGCACGCCCATCTGGGCGTCGATGACGAGGGCCACCCGGCCCTGATGGAAACCGCCGGCAACCCGGACACCCACCTGGTGCTGCGCGGCGGTCGAGGCGGCCCCAACTACCACGCCGAACAAATCCAGGCGGCGCGCGAGCAACTGGCGCAGGCCGGGCTTAACCCCCGTTTGATGGTGGACTGCAGCCACGCCAACAGCGGCAAAGACCCGCGCCGCCAGCCGCTGGTGGTGCGAGATCTGATCCAACAGCGCCGCGACGGCGAGCGGGCCATCGCCGGCGTGATGCTGGAAAGCCACCTGCACGACGGCAGCCAGCCGCTGGCGCACCCGCTGCGCTACGGCGTGTCGATCACCGACGCCTGCCTCGGCTGGACCCAGACCGAAGAACTCATCGAAGAATTGATCGAGGGCTGAGGATGGGCACCTCTAACTGGTCGCCAACCGAAACTCGCTGACCTCGCGCATCAGCAAACCGGCCTGGTCCTCCAGCGTCTCCGCCCGGTGCGCGGCGGCGGCCACCAGGGTGACGTTCTGCTGGGTTACCCGGTCCATCTGCGACACCGCCAGGCCGATCTGTTCGATGCCCCGGGTCTGCTCGGCGGACGCGCCGCTGATGCGCGCCATGATCGCCGACACCCGCTCCACGGCGGCGACGATGTCGCCCATGGTGTCGCCGGCCTGGGTGGCCTGCTCCGAGCCCCGCGCCACCTCGGCGCTGGAGTCGACGATCAGCGCCCTGATTTCTTTCGCCAACCGATCGCTGCTCTGCGCCAGTAGACGCACTTCTTCCGCGACCACCGCGAAACCACTGCCGTGCTCGCCGGCCCGCGCCGCTTCCACGGAGGCATTGAGCGCCAGAATATTGGTCTGGAAGGCGATGCCTTCGATTGCTCCGACGATGTGCTCGATGCGCTGGGAGCGGGTTTCGATCAGGCCCATGGTGTCCACCACCCGCGCCACCGCGTCACCGCCCCGGGCCGCCACACCGCCGGCATCACCGGCCAGCCGAAGGGCCTGACTGGCGTGATCGTCGTTGTCTTTCACGGTGACGGTGAGTTGCTCCATGCTGGCGGACGTTTCCACCAACGATGCGGACAACCGCTCAAACCGGGTGGAGAGATCGGTGTTGCCGCGGGTGGTCTGCACCGCCGCGTCCTGAATCCGTTCGCTGCTGGTGCGCACCTGGCCAACGATCGACGCCAGGCTGCCCTGCATGCGCGCCATCCCGGCGTACAGCCGTCCGATATCGTTGCTGCCGCGCCGTGGAATCGCCGTCGACAAGTCACCATCGGCGATACGGTCCAGGTGCCCGATCACGTCGCGCAGCGGCCGGATCACATTCACCGTGATGCCCCATAACACCGCGGCGACCATCAGCAACGCGGCAATGACCGCCGCCACCATGGCGGCGTCCAGCCGTTGTACCCGCCGGTCGAAGCGAGACACCAATGCATCGGCGTCGGCCCGTGAAGCCGCCAGGAAGGCGTCCGCGGCGTTGATAAACTGCTGGCTCATGCCGTTGAGCCGCGACCGCCCGGACCGGTAGCCAGCGAAGTCGTCCTCGCGGAGCAGCACCAGTTGCAGCCTCAGGCCCACATCCGTAAGGCGGTCCATGGCATCGGCCAGCGGCGCCACGGCCTGCATCGCCACGCCTTCGCCCGCAAGGGACAGGAAGTTTTCAAAATGCCGCTGTGCTTGTTCGATGAACCCCGCCGCCTGGTCGAGCACCGGCCCCGGTTCGTCGAACGACGGCACCCGGATCAGCTCGGCGGCGCGGTCCATGGCCACCTGCGCCTGCAGCAGGTTGATATAGGTGCGTTGCAGGGCACCGGCGCGTTCCACATGGGCTTGGTTGAGCGTCTCGAACGATTGCCGGCTCTGGTGGCTGGTATAAATACTCAACCCGCCGATCAGCAGAATGATCAGACTGAACGCCAGCAGCACCAGACCCCAGCTCGTCTTCACCGTCATGTTATTGAGCCGAACCATTGGCTTCCCCCCAGCTTTTGAACAATGGCTGGAAAGGCTAGCCTCCAACTATGAAGGAAAGACGACAACCTGACTTTTTGTTGTTTTAAATCAATACTTTATAAATAAAACGCAAGCTTCGAAAAACGATAGAATACTGAAAGAATCATCGGCTAGCGTGCGTGTTTCTTTAGGGCAAAAAGAAAAAACATCGCGCTTTATTTGGGAGGTTCCCTCCAGCAGGGACTGCGGGCAGATTCCGGCGCCACGGGTCATCGCTGGCGCCGAACCTTTCTACGAAGCTGGTTTGTGGGAGCTTGCCTTGCAAGCGAAAGGCCGGCGAAGCCGGCCGGCAACGGTTGCCCCGCAGGATTCCAGAGAGGCTGTTGGTGCTGCCGTTAGAAAGGTCTCTGGGATCCTGCCGGGTGGCTAGCGCCACCCTTTCGCTTGCAGGCAAGCTCCCACACTTAGTTACAGCCGCCGGCGTTTTGGTAATCACCGTCCACCACGGTATTGATCCACTGGCGCATCAGCGCTGTGGCGCCGTCGTGGGCCACGCTGCGTGCTATCGGCGGCATCATGCGTTGCGGGTTGTCCTCCGCTTCCATGCGGCAGGAGACGATGGAATCATCGCTGCTGCCCGGCACCACCACGTGCTGACGGCCGCAGGAGCCGCCACCGGTGGCGGTGGGTTTCTTGCAGATGCCATAACCCGCGTCCACAGCCCGGAACACATCCAGGTAGTAGCCGGTGTTGGAAGCCGCGCCCTTGTCGTTATGGCAGTGCTGGCAGTTCACTTCCAGGTAGGCGCGCAGGCGATGTTCGATGTCCGCCGCTGAATTAGCGGTGTCGCCGCCGTCGCCGGGCACATTCCAGCGCGGCAGCCGTTCGACATTGGTGGCCACGCCCTGCCCGTCCAGCTCAAGTTCCGGCGCGCCGGCCAGCAAGCCCTGGTCGATCCAATACTGCAGTTGATTGACGCGCGGGAAGCCGGCCTGACCAGAGGTCCCCATAAAGCTGCTTTCCGGCTGGTAGGCGCGGTTCAGGTTGCGCGGCTTAGGCCCGATCGGAGCGCTGCCTGACGGCTGGTCATCATTGCCGTGGCAGGTGATGCACTGGTTTGTATTGGGCACTGAATAGTTGTCGGTAGACCCGCTGATCAACGTCCCCGTATCGGCATCACGGAAGTGCCAGCTCACCGCTCGGCTTGCGCCGCCCGGCGTCAGAACCGCTTCCGGCACGCCGTCGGCGTTCTCGCCCCAAACGTACGGCAGACCGGCCCAAAACGCCTTACCACTTTGGCTTACGCGCTTGATCAGGAGCCGGGTTTCCACCAATTGTTCGTTGCTGTTGGCCTCATCCGTGAATGCGAAGGTCTTGGCGATCACCGTCCCTAACGGGAATTCAATGGTGCCATTGACGTTATTACCGCCCTGGCCATCACGATACACCGCCTGCTCACCGGGCGGGATAAACGCTACCCGATACTTGGTCGCATGATCAGAGAACAGCTTGCTGTTCAACACGAACGGCACACCGCCTTCATGCGGCAGACTGCGTGGGTCCTGCGGATCAGCGAACAGGTTGTACTGCGCCAGTGACGGGCAATCCACCTCTAACGCAGCGCGGTTGACTTCACCGTCCGCCACATCCGCCTGGCAAAGCTGAGCAATGTATTCATCAGAAGGGGCGGGATCAAAATCGCCGCTGGGCTCAAAGGGTGGAATCTCCACTCTCGGCAGGGGCGGCAACACGCTCCCGAAACGGGCTTGGCAATCGTGATCGGAAAGCTTTCGGTCAGCCGGGAAATTCAGCACACCGCCCAGAATGTCCATGAGCCCACCCGGTGAAAGCAAAGACAGGTCCTGATCCAACAGCCCGATCACCAATTCCAGACCATCAGTACCGTGGAAGTTCAGGTAGGGCACGCTGTCGTCAGAGAATTCATTGTCATGGAAACACGACCCCCAACGCGGCATCTTGCGGGTACCGTCTTGATCAAACTTATACGCGTTGTAATGGCACGACGGGTTCGGGTGCTGGTTGGTGTGTATCGGCTTGCCGAATTCATCCTTGGGCACCGGGTTGCCCTGCGAATCCACCGGGTACGGGCAATCTTCGTCCAGCTCGTCACGCAGACCGTCCCAGATAATGTGCGCCCCTCTACCCAGATTGGCGAGGTTTTGCAGGCTGGATAACAGCTCGACGGGGTCATTGATGGTGGGCAGATTCTTTAAACCGATCAGTGTCGGCAGCACGCTTTCAATCTCGCCGTTCAAGGTTTTTTCCAGGTCCGGCGGCGGCAGATCATACCCGGAATTACGCATCACATTGTTGTGGATGTGGAGCCCTTCAGTGTACGGATCCAGTTTCTTATCCGCGGTGCCGCCGGGGCCATCGATCAACTCATAGCTGATATAGAGAATAGCCGCGGTGCTATGGTCCTCGAACACGTTGTCGACGATCTCAATGTTGTCGTAGCCGAGCGTAATAAACCCGACACCACGCGGCACCACGGAAACCAGACCGCTGTGCGCAAAGTTGTAAGTGTTGTTGTTGCGCGCGGTGTTATTGACCATCACGGACGTGTTGCCGTATTGAGTGATGTTCTCCAGGTCGTAGATCAGAAAACCGCCGGTATTACACTCTGCCAGGTTGGAGTCGTATTCGCCGCCGCGAACGTTTTCAATCTCGAAGCCCATCACGTTATACACCGCGCGGCTGTCGCGGATGATGGCGGTGTTGGTTTGCCCCACGTAAATGCCCGCGTCGGAAGCACCGACGGATTCCGAGCCTTCAACCAGGATATTCTCTGACTCCACCGGATAGATCCCGTATCGCCCACTGTCCGAGCTGGGCACGTAATCCACCGCGGCATCCCCTTCGTTGAACGGCGGCGCGGTACAGGAAACGTTGAGCCGTTGAGGGTAGTTGCTCTCGGTAATGGGCTCGCCGCCGCCGGACCACATAGCACGTACGTTGCGCAGGGTACCCCATTTGACGCCCTTGAGTTTGAAGGCGTCGCCCGGGGAATCGAGGATGGTGAGATCCTCGACGGTGATGCCGCGCACGTTGAGCGCTTCCAAACCGGTGACGTTGCTGCTGTCACGGAACGAAAGAACGGTTTCGTCCTTTCCGCAGCCCTTGATGAGCACGTCTTCGGTGGCCTGTATCAAAAGCCCTTGTTCCAGGTTGAAATAGCCGCACGCGAATTCCAGCGTATCGCGAGGGCGAAGCTGGATCATCGCATTCAGCATGTCCTCAGTGGCGTTTTCGCCCGGCTCAATGCGGAATGTTCGACCTTCTGAAGGCGGTTCCGGATCCTCGGGGTCTTCCGGATCTTCCGGATCAGAGGGGTCTTCCGGGTCGCCCGGGTCGCCATCGCCGGGTTGGCTGGGCGCTGGCGTGGTGGCGGCTCCGCCGTCGTTACTGGAGCTACCGCCACACCCGGCCAAGATCAAACCGAGCAGTAAAACTGTCAATAACTTCAGCGATAACCAGGATGGCTTTTGGTTCATGGTCGTTCCCCTGTTGATGTTGGCCGCCCCGTTCATCGCGGGGCCTGCTCCAGTCTTTCCCACATGCGCAAATAGGCTTCGGCGGAAGTGAACAGCTGGCCCACCGCGTCTTCAATTTGCGCCCGGGGGCGGTCACTGTTCGCCATCATGTCGGCGATCTGGTCCGCGTAGAGGCCGTAGTGGGCCACGCCCCGGCCCTCGTAGAGGCTGAATTCGTGGTCGCCGGTGCGCTGCACGTCGAAGCGCACGCGGCCGTCCACGGATTCAAACGGGTACAAATCGTCGTGCTGCGCCTCGGTGCCCGGGTTGCTCGCCAGTTGCGCGATACCGTTCACATCGGAGGCAAAGCCGGCGCCGCCGAAAGGCCCGACTTTGAAAGCGTCGTCGCGGGGCCGTTGACCGTCGCGGGTGAGCTCATCCACCCAGGCGCCACGCACGCTGCCGAATGACGCCGCGACGCCACCCTGGGACGCGACGCGGTTGCGCAACGCTTCGGTGCCGCCCCAGGAGCCGTGGCTGTTGATCACCGGGTAGCCTCGCCGCGCCGTCAGTTCCAGAATCTGCTCCGCCGCTTTGCGGCTGATGTGGTCGGTTTCGATCATCATGCGGCGCTTCATCAATTCTTCGATCAGGAAGAAGCCCAGGTCGGACAGGCCACGGGTGTTGCAAAGATGGTCGGTGCCCCGGCGCGGGTCGTATTCCGCCAGTTGCTCCGGCGTGGCCGGAAAACGGTCACTGACGTAGTCGAGCTGGAACAGCAACTGGTCGATGATCCCCAGCGGCGCCAGCGGGTCCGGCAAGGACGACACCGGCGGGGCGTCTTCGCCGTGATCGTGGGCGCAGGTTTCGAATTCGATGGTGTGGCCGGTTTCCAGAATATTGCCCGCGTAGAGCACCGGGCCGATGCCGATACCGGAGGACAGATCCGGCAGGTGGCCGCCGAAGGCGTTGTCGAATTTGTGCACCGGGAACAGGCTGCGCACGTCCATGGCGTAAAGGCGGTCGAGCCGATCCACGATCTGCTCGCGGGTGCATTCCGGGGCGCCCAGGTATTCGCCGCAATTGAGCACCTTGGACGCCTCCACGCCGAGGATCACCGCCATCTTGCCTTCGCCGATCACCGCCCTTGCCTGGGCCGGGTCGGTGACGATGCGAAACCAGCCCTCGCCGGGGCCGCCGTGCTGGGCGTCGATATAGTCCTGCATGGCGTGCATCTGGGTGGCCTGCATTTCGATCGCCGCCATGGTGTCGCAGTCGTTCTGCTTCTGCGGGTTGATCTGACACAGCACCTGGTTGTGCACCAGGTGGTTGACCAGGATTTTCAGGCCGGCGAGATGAGCCCGCTCAATCCAGCGGTAGTAGCTCTGGTGATGCTGCAGCGAGTTGTGGCGCGGCCAGAATTCATAGCCCGGCCAGCCTTCGGTGGCGTGAGGCCCGGGATTGCTGGTGACCTGCTCGACCAGGCCGGTCAGCCCCTGGGGGCCATGATTCACCGCGCAGTCGTCGAGGGCGTGATCAACGCCAAAGGGGTGGAACGGGTCGCCGTAATTAACCCGGCCGCCGATGAACTCGTAGGCGGAAATATGGCTGTGCGCGTCGACGAAGCCGAAGACGTCATCGTCATCCAGCCCCTCCACGTTCTGGAAACGGGCGACTTCGCGCAGGTAATTGGCCGGGCCGTCCTCCGCCACGGTGGCGTTCAGTTCCGCCTCCGGGTAGGTGTCGCAACCCTCGGCGGGCAACAGATGGAAGCGGTTTGCCGGGCTTTCCAGCGACGGCGACGTCAGGGTTAGCACGCCTTCGCTGACGGTGAGCAACAGCCCGGTGGCGTCCGACGCTACGGTGAAGGTCTCGCCTTCGCTGCGGTTAAGGTTCCAGACCGCCAGGTCGCTGGCCTGATCCACCTTACCCAACGAGGGCCGAAGAGTGTTGTCGCCGAGGCGGGTGCCGGCCACCTCCAGGCTTTCGCCCAGTTCCCGCAGCACACCCCCCAAGGGCGCCACCGGGTCCAGTACCAGGTTCAAGGTATCGCCGAGACCGGCGACCAGATAACTGACCTCGGCGATAAGACGGCCACTGCCATCGAGCAACTCCCCCGCCGGGTCCGAGATGCCCAGCAGTTCTTTGTCGCCACGCTCGCCCGGGCCACGACGGTAATCCGACAACAGTAAATAGGAGCCCAGGGCCGTGGGCTTCATATAAAACGAGGCCGCCCGACCGGGGTCCACGGTCAAACCGTAGCGCCCGTCCAGGCCGCTGATATAGCGGTCGTCGGCATAGAGGTGGTAACAGCCGTTGGCGAACTGAAAACGGTTCAGTGCCTGCGGTTGGGGTTCTGGTTCGGGCTCCGGTTGCGGCTCTGTGGGCGGCTCCGGCTCGGGAGGCGGCTCGGAAGGGGATGGTGGGTTGCCCGACACCCGGTCGTCGGAGGACGAAGAGCCGCCCCCGCAAGCGGTGAGTCCGAATGCCAGCGACAGCCCCAGCAAAAACACCGGCGCCAAACGCGTACCGTTGAAGATCATAATGCTTTCCTGCTTCTTGTTATTACCGCGCCAGTAACGACGCGGGGCCTATTGGTACGTTTGTACAATTTATTGCCGTGAAGGGCTGTGGAATTATTGTGAACGATTGGTGAACAAAGCCGCGGTGCTCAAGTTTCCCGCCGATCCGCCGACAACAGCCCTGAATGGCGCCGTATTGGCACCTATGGCATATTCGGAAACGGCGATAGATAGTATGTATACGGCGCGCCGTGTTACCGCGTCGCGCCATGCGGGGAGGGGGACCCTGATGCGGCACAAGGGGATGTCAGAGGCAGAGCAGGCCCGGCTGCGCAGCCTGGCCAGCTACAACATTCTGGACAGCGCCCCGGAACACGAATATGACGACATCGTGCGACGCGCGGCCGAGCTCTGCGGCTGCCCGATTTCCACCATCACCCTGGTGGACCGGCGCCGCCAATGGTTCAAGGCGTCGGTGGGCGTGGCCATCCAGGAAACCGACCGCCACATTGCGCTCTGCGATCACATCATTCGTGGCCCCGGTCTGCTGATCGCACCGGACACCCGGCTGGACAAGCGCTTCGCCGACAACCCGGTGGTCACCGACCCGAAGGGTATCCGCTTTTACGCGGGCGCCCCGCTGCTGTCCGCGGACAACCATGTGCTCGGCGCCCTCTGCGTTATGGACTACCGCCCCCGTACGCTGAGCGAGGCACAGACCCAGTATCTGATCCTGCTGGCCGACCAGGTGATGATGCTTTTGGAACTGCGCCGCCAGAATCTGAGGCTTCAGGAAACCATCGACGCCCGAGACCGCACCCAGCGCCTCACCGGCATTGCCGGGCGCCTGGCCCGTGTCGGCGCCTGGAGCGTGGACGTTGCCTCCAGCCAGGTCACCATGTCACCGGAGATACTGGCGCTGCTCGGCCTGGGCAGTGCCACGCGCCTGACACTCGACGACTGCCTGAACTTCTACGAGTGGGAAGACAAGCCTAAGATCCAGGCAGTGTTCCAGGCCTGTGTGAACGAAGGCGCCCCCTACGACGAAGAGCTCCAGGTGTTGGACGCCAGCGGGCAGGCCTTCTGGGTGCGCGCGCTCGGTGAACCGGTATTCGACCAGGGCGGCAACGTGATCCGCGTCGACGGCGCCTTCCAGGACATCAGCGAACAGCGCCGCGCGGCCAGCGCCCTGCGCGAGGAGAAGGTTCGCTTCGAAGCCGCGGCGCGCGCCACCGCCGACGCTCTCTGGGACTGGAACACCGCCACCGACCGGCTGTGGTGGAGCGAAGGGATGCAGACGCTGTTCGGCCACAGCGCCAACGATCTGGAGCACGACAGCCGCTCCTGGACCACGCGCATCCACCCCGGCGACAAACGAAGAGTGCTCACCGATATCGAACGGGTGATCTACAGCCAACAGCAGAAATGGGAAGCCGAATACCGGTTCATGCGTAAGGACGGCAGCGTCGCCTATGTGTCGGACCGGGGGTATGTGATCCGCGACGAAAACGGTGACGCCCTGCGCATGGTCGGCGGCATGAGCGACGTTACCGAACGCCGCCGGTTCCTCAGCAATCTGGCCCGTCAGGCGACTCTGTTGGACCAATCCCGCGACGCCATCATGGTGCTCGACCTGGAGCGCCGAATCACTTACTGGAACCAGGCCGCCGAGACCATTTACGGCTGGCACCAGGAGCAGGCTTTGGGGCGGCGCATCGATGAAGTGCTGGACGAAGACCACGCCCTTTTGGAGTCCGCCGCCCGGATGCTGCTGGAGAACGGGCAATGGGCCGGCCGCCTGACCGGTCGAAACGCCAGTGGCGACAGGGTGATCTCCGAGGCCCGCTGGAGCCTGGTCGGCGACGACCAGGGTGAACCGGAGGCGGTTCTCGCCATCAACACCGACATCACCGAGCGGTTGGCGCTTGAAGAACAGTTGCAGCAGTCGCAACGGCTGGAAGCGGTCGGCCAGCTCACCGGCGGCGTCGCCCATGACTTCAATAACCTGCTCACCGTGATTCTCGGCAATTCGGAACTGCTGGAAGAGCAATTGGAGCACACACCGTTATTACGGGACTCGGCGCGCCTGATCCGAGGCGCCGCCGAACGGGCGGCGGAACTGACCCGGCGCCTGCTGGCGTTCGCCCGGCGTCAGCCTCTCGCCCCGGAAATCGTCGACGTCAATGAACTGATCAACGGGCTCACCCCGTTATTGCGCCCTACCCTGCACGAACACCTGGACTTCAGCATCGTGCCCTGCGCGTCGCCGTGGCCGGCGTTCATTGACCCGGGTCAGTTGGAATCGGCGATTCTGAATCTATGCATCAACGCCCGTGATGCCGTCCCCGGCAACGGCTGCATCGTGCTGGAAACCGCCAATGTCACCCTGGACGGGGACTACGCCAGGCGTGCTTCCGAAGTGGTGCCCGGCGATTACGTCCAGGTGGTGGTTTCCGACACCGGCGAAGGCATCCCGGCGGCGGCCCTGAAAAAAGTGTTCGAGCCGTTTTTCACCACCAAGCCCAAGGGCAAGGGTACCGGTCTGGGTCTGAGCATGGTGTACGGCTTCGTCAAACAATCCCGCGGCCATATCAAGATCTATTCCGAACCCGGGGAAGGCACCACGGTAAAACTCTATCTGCCCAGGGCGGACCGGGACGACGAGCGATCGATACCGCCCGCCTCGCCGGTGCGGTTCTCCCACTGCGCGGAAACCGTTCTGCTGGTGGAGGACGACAGCGCCGTACGCGACCAGGCGGCCAGCCAATTACGCAATCTGGGCTACCGGGTTATCAGCGCCGTGAATGGCAAGGCGGCGCTGGCGATACTCCAGGAACAGGACGTGGACCTGCTGTTCACTGACGTGATCATGCCCGGCGGCCCCAACGGGCCGGAACTGGCGCGCCTGGCAAGGCAAAGACTTCCCAGCCTGCCGGTGCTGTACACCTCCGGCTACACCGAGAACGCCATTGTCCACCAAGGACGTCTGGACGCGGGCGTCCACCTGCTGGAGAAGCCGTACCACCGGGCCGACCTGGCGCGCAAAGTGCGTGACGCCCTCGATGAGGTGCCAAGATGATGCCATCACAACAATCAGAAAACGCGTCCCGACTACTGGTGCTGGATGACGACCCGGACATTGGCCAGACCGTGCGCAACATGACCGAAAACCTGGGCTACCAATGCCGGGTCACGATCCGCCCGAACGACTTCTTCGACGCCCTGGACGACTGGCGGCCAACCCATATCCTGCTCGATCTGGTGATGCCCGAGATGGACGGCATGGAGGTGATCCGCCATCTTGCCGACCGCCACTGCGACGCCACCCTGATTATCTCCAGCGGCCTGGGCAATCGGGTGGTCGACGCGGCCAGCCGCGCCGCCAGCCAGCACCAACTGACCATGGCCGGGGTGCTCAACAAACCTTTTTCAATCCGCGACCTGCGCCGCCTGCTGGGGCAGCGGCCAACGGCCAGCCCGCTACCGCGAACCGCCGCCGGCCCGTTGCCGGACATCACCCCCGCGATGCTCGCCGATGCCATCCACAACAACCAGATCGGTCTGGCGTATCAACCCAAGGTGCGCTGCGCTGACGCCACCACCACCGTCGGGTTCGAAGCCCTGGCGCGCTGGCAGCATCCGCAGTGGGGCTCGATCCCCCCGGATCGTTTTATTCTGCTCGCCGAGCGCGAGGGTTTGATCGAAGCGCTGACCCGCAAGGTGCTGCTCCAGGCGTGCGCCACCCTGGCCCGCCTACGGCAGGCCCGGGGCCCCGCCGCCGATCACTGGAGCATGGCGGTGAACCTGTCCGCACGCTGCCTGACCCAATTCGATATGGCCGACAAGCTGGTAACCCTGTGCCAGTTGCACGGTCTGGAGCCGCGCCATTTGACGCTGGAGCTCACCGAGACCGCGGCCATGGAAGACGGCGTGCTGGCACTGGATTTGCTCACCCGGTTGCGGATGAAAGGGTTTCAACTGGCGATCGACGACTTCGGCGTGGGCTACTCTTCCATGGTGCAGCTGGCCAGGCTGCCGTTCTCCGAGCTCAAGCTGGACAAGACCTTCGTAGCCGCCGCCGGACATTCCCGCGAGGCACGCACCATTATCCGGTCGGCGGTGGACCTGGGCCATCAATTGGACCTGAAGGTGATCGGCGAAGGGGTGGAAAACCACGAAGCCCTGGCGTTCCTTCATGAGGCCGGGTGTGATTTCGTGCAGGGGTATTATATTGCCCGGCCTATGCCGAGGGAGGCTATTGGGGGGTGGTTGGAGGACCGCGAAGGGCGCTGCTGAGAGGCCTGGGCGCGCTGGCGCGCGCCGAGAGGGAGGGATTGATTCGCAGGCGGGGCCTGCTCACCCCTTCGGGGCGTCGCCGCTGTGCGGCGACGTCCTGCGCCGGCCTTCGGCCGGCTTGTCGAACCGGAGGGTTCTTATCAAGTCATCCCTCTCCGCCATACACAAAAAAGCCCGGCACTGGCCGGGCTTTTTTGTGTATGGCGGAGAGGGAGGGATTCGAACCCTCGATACGCGCAATGCGTATGGTTCCTTAGCAGGGAACTGGTTTCAGCCACTCACCCACCTCTCCGGAACTCGGTTTTTTCAATCGTTGGGTAACGATTTAGCCGCGCATGATACCAGCTTGTGCGAAAAATACAGCCCAAAAATCAGGCATTCTCGCCGGTGTCGCTGCTTTTTTCGTGTTGAATCCGTTGGTAGATCTCTTCGCGGTGAACCGCGACTTCCTTAGGGGCGTTAACGCCAATGCGGACCTGGTTGCCTTTGACGCCAAGCACGGTGACGGTGACATCGTCGCCGACCATCAACGTCTCGCCGACGCGACGCGTAAGTATCAGCATGGAAAATCCCTCCTGGGTCCATCAGATTGTTCAGTGAGCGCGTTCCCGCACACCAAGTGTGAGAGGACCCGTCATCCTTGTATTCCATCATGCGGACGGCCCGGCTCCCTGGTGAGCGAGGCCGGCATTATGCCGCATCAAATGCGTAAAGTCTCCCCAGAGACTAGCTACGCCCGCCCGGTCAATGCAATCACCGGGCGGGTCGCGAAATCACGCGGCCGGCTGGTCCAGCTCGAACGCTTGATGCAAGGCGCGCACCGCCAACTCAAGGTATTTCTCGGCCACCACCACGGACACTTTAATCTCCGAAGTGGAGATCATCGTGATGTTCACGCCTTCGGCGGCCAGAGTTTGGAACATCTTGCTGGCCACACCAGCGTGGGAGCGCATGCCGACACCCACCAGGGAGATCTTGGCGATTTTATCGTCACCAATAATTTCCGGGTTGCCGAGTTCCTCGGCGGCCTGCTTCAGGGCCTCCTTGGCTTTGGCGAAATCGTTGCGGTGCACGGTGAAGGTGAAGTCGGTGGCGCCGTCGGCGCCCACGTTCTGCACGATCATGTCCACTTCAATGTTGGCGTCGCTGACCGGTCCGAGAATCTTGAAGGCAATGCCCGGAGTGTCCGGCGCGCCGCGTACGGTGATCTTTGCTTCGTCACGGGTAAAAGCGATGCCAGAGATAACCGGCTTTTCCATATCCACCTCGTCGTCGACGGTAATGAGGGTGCCCGGGCCCTCTTGAAAACTGGACAGTACGCGCAGCGGCACGTTGTATTTGCCGGCGAATTCCACCGAGCGGATCTGCAGCACCTTGGAACCCAGGCTCGCCATTTCCAGCATCTCCTCGAAGGTGATGCTGTCCAGACGGCGGGCGGTATCCACGACCCGCGGGTCGGTGGTGTAGACCCCGTCCACATCGGTGTAGATCTGGCATTCATCGGCCTTGAGCGCCGCCGCCAGTGCCACCGCGGTGGTGTCCGAGCCGCCCCGGCCCAGGGTGGTGATGTTGCCGTCCTGGTCGATGCCCTGGAAACCCGCCACCACGCACACCCGGCCGGCGTCGAGATCGGCGCGCATCTTGCGGTCGTCGATCTCTTCAATGCGGGCCTTGGAGTGGGTGTTGTCGGTGCGGATGGCGACCTGGCCACCAGTGTAGGAACGGGCGCCCACGTTGAGCTTCTGCAGCGCCATGGACAGCAGCGCGATGGTGACCTGCTCGCCGGTGGAGACCAGCACGTCCATTTCCCGCGCCGGCGGGTTGTCGTTCACGCCGTTGGCCAATTCGATCAGGCGGTTGGTTTCACCGCTCATGGCGGAGACCACCACGACCACCTGATCACCACGTTCCCGGAAGCGCGCCACCCGTTCGGCGACGGCCTGAATGCGTTCGACGGTGCCTACCGAGGTGCCGCCGTATTTCTGGACAATTAGAGCCATAGTGACTTGGTTTCTGCCAAAAGAGGCGCGCAAGGATACCATTTGCGCCCCTGATTTTCATGTGAGGGTGCTCAGAGCTGCTCCGCCACCCACCGATACGCACTCTCCAACGCCGCCGGCAGGGCCGCCGCGTCGGTGCCGCCGCCCTGGGCCATATCCGGCCGGCCGCCGCCTTTACCACCAACCTGCCCGGCAACGTGTTTCATCAAATCACCGGCCTTGACCCGGTCGGTAAGGTCCTTGGTGACGCCGGCCACCAAGGACACTTTGTCGCCTTCGGCGGCGGCCAGCAGGATCACGCCGGAGCCCAGCTTGTCCTTCACCTTGTCCATGGTGACCCGCAGCGTCTTGGCGTCGGCGCCGTCGACATGGGTGGCCAGCACCTTCACGCCCTGAATGTCACGGGCGTCAGCGGTCAGGTCACCGCCGGCGCCGGAGGCCAGTTTCTGCTTGAGCCGCTCGATCTCTTTTTCCATTTCCCGCACCCGGCGGGTCTGGGCTGTCACCCTCTCAGCGGCCTGCTCCGGCCCGCTTCTCAAGGTCGCGGCGATCTCACCCAGCGCCTGCTCCTGCTGGCGCACCCGCGCCAGAGCGTACTCGCCGGTGACCGCTTCGATGCGGCGCACGCCGGCGGCGGCGGACGTCTCCAGGGTGATCTTGAACAGCCCGATGTCACCGGTGCGCTGTACGTGGGTGCCGCCGCACAACTCCTTGGAGAAGCCATCGCTGCCCATGGTCAGCACCCGCACTTCGCTGTCGTATTTCTCCCCGAACAGGGCCACGGCGCCGGCGTCCTTGGCCGCTTCCATGTCCATCAATTCGGTGGTTACCGCCGCGTTCTCAAGAATCTGACGGTTGACCAGGGTTTCGATCTCTTCGCGCTGCGCCGCGCTCAGGGCTTCGCCGTGGGCGAAATCAAAGCGCAGGTAATCCGGCGCCACCAGCGAGCCTTTCTGCTGTACGTGGTCGCCCAGCACCTGGCGCAGCGCGGCGTGCAGCAAATGGGTGGCGGAGTGGTGGCGCATGATGGCGCGGCGGCGCGCCACGTCCACGTAGGCGTCCACCTTGTCGCCGACCTTCAGGGTGCCGGTGCTCACGGTGCCCACGTGGATGTGCGCCTGGCCCCGTTTGCGGGTGTCTTCCACGTTGAAACGGGCTTCGCCGGCGGCGCCGGCGAGCACGCCCCGGTCGCCCACCTGGCCGCCGGACTCGGCGTAGAACGGCGTGCGCTTAAGCAGCACCATGCCGGTCTCCCCGGCTTCCAGGCTGTCCACGGCGGCGCCGTCGCGGTACAGGCCTTCCACTTCGGCCTGGTCCTGATGTTTCTCGTAACCGGAGAAGTCGGTGACCGCTTCGATGTTGAGCCGGTCGCTGTAATCATTGGCGAAGGCACCGGCGCCTCGGGCGCGCTCACGCTGCGCCTGCATTTCCTGATCGAAGCCGTCCATATCCACCGACAAGCCGCGCTCGCGGGCCACGTCGGCGGTCAGATCCGGCGGGAAACCGTGGGTGTCGTACAGGGAGAACACCACCCGGCCGGGCAGTTCGTCGCCCTGCAGGTCGGCCATGGCCGCTTCCAGCACTTTCATGCCGGCGGCCAAGGTGCGGCCGAACTGCTCTTCCTCGGCCAGCAGGGCTTTCTCCACCCGGGCCTGCTCGCGGCGCAGCTCCGGGTAGGCGTCGCCCATCTGCTCGACCAGGGCCGCCACCAGGGTATGGAAGAACGGCTTTTCCTGGCCCAACTGGTGGCCGTGGCGCAGGGCGCGGCGGATGATGCGGCGCAGCACGTAGCCACGGCCTTCATTGGACGGCACCACCCCGTCGGTAATCAGAAAGCTGGCCGAACGAATATGGTCCGCGATCACTCGCAGGGATTTGTTTTCCAGGTCCTCGCAGCCGGTGGCCTGGGCGGCGGCCTTGAGCAGCGCCTGGAACAGATCGATTTCATAGTTGGAATGCACGCCCTGCTGAACCGCCGCGATGCGCTCCAGCCCCATGCCGGTGTCCACGCTGGGCTTGGGCAGCGGCTTCAGCTCGCCGTCGTCCTGGCGGTCGTACTGCATGAACACCAGATTCCATATCTCGATGTAGCGATCCAGATCGCCGTCTTCGGAGCCCGGCGGGCCACCGGGCACGTCGGCGCCATGGTCGTAGAAGATTTCGGAGCTGGGCCCGCAGGGGCCGGTGTCGCCCATCTGCCAGAAGTTGTCCTCGTCCAGGCGCGAGAAGCGCTCGGCGCTGACGCCCATGTCCTTGAGCCAAATGTCCGCCGCTTCGTCGTCGGACACATGCACGGTGATCCAAAGCTTCTCCGGCGGCAGCCCCAGCTCACCGGTGAGGAACTCCCAGGCGAAACGGATAGCGTCGCGCTTGAAATAGTCGCCAAAGCTGAAGTTGCCCAGCATTTCGAAGAAGGTGTGGTGGCGGGCGGTGTAGCCCACGTTCTCCAAGTCGTTGTGCTTGCCGCCGGCGCGCACGCAGCGCTGCGAGCTGGTGGCGCGGCTGTAATCGCGCTTGTCGCGGCCGAGAAAAGTGTCCTTGAACTGATTCATCCCAGCATTGGTGAACAGCAGGGTCGGGTCGTTCTCCGGCACCAGGGACGAGGACGGTACGACCGTGTGGTCCTGGCGGGCGAAGTAATCGAGAAAGGCCTGGCGGATCTCAGCGCTCTTCATACGGGAACAATTAATATCCGGTTTAATAAATGGGGACCGGCAGTATAGCGTCGTCATCGAACGGTTGCGATGGCAAGACACCGGCCCGGCAAGCGGCACCGTAGGTCGGGTTGAGCGCAGCGAAACCCGACACAACGCTGGGGTGCGACATCGACCGCAGAAAGTCGGCTTTCGCCTACGGCTCAACCCGACCTACCGGAGAAACGCCGCGCCGCACACCGTCACCACCATCACCAGCAGGATCCATTTCAACACCCGCTGGGAGACCTGGTGGGCGAAACCCACGCCCAACCGCACCCCCACCAGAGTGCCGGCGGCCACCAGCAGGCCCGGCAGCCAGGCCACCTGGTCCCGCCACACGAAAATGCCCAGGGCCAGCACCGTGAAACCGGCGGTGATCGCCAGCTTCAGGCCATTGGTGCGCACCAGGTCGTAACGGAGCTGGCCCGCCAGCACCGCGATCAGCAGAAACCCCACCCCGGCCTGGGCAAAACCGCCGTAGGCGCCGGTCACGAACAACCCGGCCCAGGCCGCCGGCGTGCTCGCCAAGGCACGGGGGGCCTCATCCGGCCCGGCCACCAGCGTGGACGGTTTCAGCACCATCACCACCGCCATCACCACCAGGGTGGTGAGCAAAACAGGCTCAAGAATACGGGTCGGCAGGAAAGACGCGGCCAGCGTCCCCAGCAAGGCGCCGGCCAGGGTGGGCACCATGATGCCCGGCAGCGCCGCCACCGGCATCGAGCCATGACGGTGAAACTGGCGGGCGCCCTCCAGGCACTGGACCAATACACCCACACGCATGGTGCCGTTGGCCAGGGCGGGCCCCATGCCGGTGAGCATCAGCAACGGCAGGATCAGCAGGCCGCCACCGCCGGCCAGGGTATTGATGAAACCGGCGATCACGCCGGAACCCAGCAAAGCCGCCACCAGCCAAGGGTCGCTCAGGTATTCCACGTCGATGCCCCGCTACCTGTCAGAAAGGGAAAGCATTATGACCTGTCCGACGGGGGAATAAAGTGGCGGCGCGTACCGGGTCAGTCCAGGTCGTCTTCCCCAGCCAGGTCCAGCGCGTTAAAGCTTTGCTCCGCGTCGAAACCACGGGATTGCAGAAAGCGCAGTTGGCGGGCCTTTTCCTTGCGGTCCGCCGGCGGTTGGCGAAAGCGCCGGGCGTGGGTCTCGCGGGCCAGGGCGAACCAGTCACACTGCGCTTCTTCCAGGGCCTCCTTGACCAGGGCTTCCGGGAGCCCCCGCTGCTGAAGCTCGGAGCGGATGCGCAACGGGCCCTGTCCGCGCTCGATCCGCGAACGCACAAAAAAACCGGCGAAGCGCCGGTCATTCAGAAAGTCGTGTTCCTGGCACCAATCCAGCGCCTCGTCCAGCACCTCGCTGTCGCCGAACTTGCGCGCCATCTTGACGCGCAACTCGGCACGGCCATGGTCCCGGCGCGCCAGCATCTTCACCGCATACTGGCGTAACGCAGCAGGGTCGGCGGGGCCATCATCGGGGCCCCGCTGTCGCCGGCGCCGTTCAGTCATCCTTGCCGTCTTGCTGCTCGTCACTTTCGGCGACCGCCGCTTCTTCCTTCGCCGGCGCCGCCACGTTGAGCAGACGGGCGCGGATTTCCTTCTCGATGGCCTGGGCCACGTCCGGATGCTCGGACAGGTACTCACAGGCGTTCTGCTTGCCCTGGCCGATCTTGTCGCCCTGGTAGGCGTACCAGGCGCCGGACTTGTCCACCAGGCCCTGCTGAACGCCCAGGTCCAGCACTTCGCCCAACTGGTTGATGCCCTGGCCGTAGAGAATCTGGAATTCCGCTTGTTTGAACGGCGGCGCCACTTTGTTCTTGACCACTTTCACGCGGGTTTCGTTACCGGTGACTTCGTCGCCCTGCTTGACCGCGCCAATACGACGGATGTCCAGACGCACGGAAGAATAGAATTTAAGCGCGTTACCCCCGGTGGTGGTCTCCGGGTTGCCGAACATCACGCCGATCTTCATGCGGATCTGGTTAACGAACATCACCAGGCAGTTGGCGTTCTTCACGTTACCGGTGATCTTACGCAGCGCCTGGCTCATCAAGCGGGCCTGCAGGCCCACATGAGCGTCGCCCATCTCGCCTTCGATTTCCGCCTTGGGCACCAGGGCCGCCACGGAATCCACGATCACCACGTTCACGGCGCCGGAGCGCACCAGCATGTCGGTGATTTCCAGGGCCTGCTCACCGGTGTCCGGCTGGGAGACCAGCAGGTCGTCCACGTTAACACCGAGTTTTTCGGCGTAGTCCGGGTCCAGGGCGTGTTCGGCGTCCACGAACGCGCAGGTGGCACCCTGCTTCTGCGCCTGGGCGATCACGCTCAGCGTCAGCGTGGTTTTACCGGAAGACTCCGGGCCATAGATTTCGACAATCCGGCCCTTGGGCAGGCCGCCGATGCCCAGGGCGATATCCAACCCCAGGGAGCCGGTGGAAATGGCGGGAATGCGCTCGCGCTTCTGGTCGCCCATGCGCATCACCGAACCTTTACCGAACTGGCGCTCGATCTGAGACAGCGCCGCCGACAGTGCTTTACTCTTGTCGCTCATTTGTGAACCCCTCTCCGATTCCATCCATTGGCACAGAAACTGACCCGATGGCCAGCACTGTCTTTCTGGACAGCATTATGGGCAGTGTTTGTTCAGGGTGCAACCCCTGCCCAGTGCCTGACGATGGGGGCCATGATACACGTCCCGCCCGCGTAACAAATAAGCTCTTGGGGCGCAGAACGCGGCAGCGTCGGCCCTCCTTCTAAATTTGTAATGATATTCATTCTCACCTATAGTTTGCCGCATTCTGCTTTTCACCGTTCGGGGGCGGGCCATGTCCGGGGGAAGACCACAGTCACTGTCGGTAAATACGCTTTACGCCGAGTATCACGGCTGGCTGCACGGCGTGCTGCGGCGACGGCTGGGTAACGGCGACGACGCGGCGGATTTGGCCCATGACGCTTTCGTTCGTCTCCTTACCACACCCCGCCAACTCGACCACCATGGCGCGCGGGCCTATCTGAGCCGCATGGCGCGGGGTCTGTGTGTGGATCTCTGGCGTCGCCGCGAGGTCGAGCGCGCCTGGCTGGAAACCCTGTCCAACCGCCCCCTCGACGCGGCCCCTTCCGCGGAGCGCCAGACCGCCGCGCTGCAAGCGCTGGTGGCCGTGGACGCTATGCTTAAACGTTTGCCGGCCCCGGTGGCCGAGGCGTTTATTCAGTCGATGGTGCACGGCAAGACCGCCAAGGAGGTGGCCGCCGATCTGGGGGTTTCTGATCGCACCGTGCGCAATTACCTGTCCCGCGCCATGCTCGCCTGCCTGCGCCTGCAGTCCCGGCTGGGCATGGACAGCAGCGCGGCGTCCGACCACGGTGATCCGATATGAACCCGCCACCAGGCCACCAGGTGCTGGCCGACGCCGCCGAGTGGTTCGCGCTGTTCCGCTCCGGAGAGGCATCGGAGGCCGATGTGCGGCGCTGGCAGCGCTGGTTGGAGGCGAGCCCGGAGCACCACCGCGGTTGGCAAATGGTGGAGCGCGTCGAGCAGCAGTTCAGCGACGCCTGTGGCGACGATCCCGACCACGCCCGGGCGACGCTGGCCCGGACCCGCGACAACCGTCTCGACCGACGCGGCATGATCAAGGGTATGGCGCTGCTGCTGGGCGCGGGCGGCCTCGGCTGGGCCGGCTGGCGTGTGACCCCGCTGCCAACAGTGGTGGCCACCTGGGGGGCGGGCCATCGTACCGGCACCGGTGAAATCCGTGAGCTGGCCCTGCCGGACGGCAGCCGGCTCTGGCTGAATACCAACACCGCGATCAATACCGCCTTCACGCCCGAAAGCCGGCGCATTGATCTGATCACCGGGGAAATTCTGCTCGCCACCGCCCCTGACGACCGGCCTCTTATCGTCACCACCGCGCACGGCCAGGTGCGGCCCCTGGGCACGCGGTTCACCGTTCGCGGCGGCGACCATGCCACCCTGGTCGCCGTCTACCAGGGCAAAGTGGCCATCACCCACAGCAGCGATGGCACGCTCACCGTGCCCGCCGGGCAACAGGCCCGCTTTTCGCGCACCGCCATTCAGCCACCGGAGACCGCCGACCCGGCACGGGAAGCCTGGCACAAAGGGGTGCTGATCGCCGACGACATTCGTCTGGCGGAGCTGGTCGACGAGCTTAGCCGCTATCAACACGGCTACATCAATGTGGCACCGGAAGTGGCCGGGTTGCGCGTATTCGGTGGCTACTCGCTGACCAGGCCGGCACACACCCTTGCCCTGCTGGAAAAAGTACTGCCCATCAAGGTGTCTCGCCCGCTGCCGGGGTGGACTGAGATCCGGCCCGCCGGGGCCCGGGCGGAAAAAGGCGAAAAATAATTTTCCGCTTTCAGCGCCGCTGTTCGATCTCCTAGTAAACAACGCCAACAGGAGACACCGTGTTCTATACAAGCAACCGCCTGCGCGCGCTGGCCATGGGCCTCGCCCTGGGGCTGGCGCCTCTGCCGCTTCTGAGCGGCAATGCCCAGGCCGCCGAGGCCGAGGCCGGGCAACAGCAATACAACATCGCCGCCGGGCCGCTCAACAGCGTGCTGGCCCGCTTCGCTCAGATCTCCGGCAGCCTGATCGCTGGCAACCTGCAACTGGCGGCGGACAAGCAAAGCCCGGGGGTGAGCGGTCGGTTTACGCCGGACCAGGCCCTGACCCGAATTCTGGCCGGCACCGGCCTGGTGGCGGATCGGGAACGTGACGGCGCCTATGTGCTGCGGGACGCGCAGACCGGGGGCCCCAGCAGGCTCTCGCCGGTTTCGGTCACCGCGCCGACCCAGTACAGCGTTCAAAACAGCCTCAGCTATGGCCGTGACACCATCGAAGCGCTGCAACCGCAGGACATGAAAGACCTGTTCAAGAAGGAATCCTCGGTGTCGGTGGGCGGCTCCATTCCCATTAACCAAAAGGTCTATGTGCGCGGCGTGGAAGAAACCGCCATGCTGGTGACCGTGGACGGCGCGCGCCAGAACAATAAGGTGTTCCACCACAACGCCACCAATCTGATCGACCCTTCCTTGCTGAAAGCCACCCGCGCCTCCGCGGGCGTGGCCGCCGCCGATGACGGCCCCGGCGCCCTGGGGGGCAGCCTGGCGTACGAGACCGTGGATGTCGGCGACCTGCTCGCCCCTGGCGACCCGGTGGGCGGTTTCCTGGACGGCCGCTACGCGACCAACGGCGACGCGGTCACCACCGCCGGTTCCGTGTTCGGTCAGTCGGACGGTTTCGAAGCACTCGGTTACGTCAAACACACCGAAGGCAACAACTACCAGGACGGCAACGGCGACACCGTGCCTTTCACGGCGCCGGGACTGATCAGTGGGCTGGCGAAGGTCGCCTATCAGGGCGACGGCCCCAGCCGCTTCGAGCTCAGCCATGAAGCGGTGAACGACGAAGCCGCCCGTCCCTACCGGGCCAACTTCGCCGGTCTCAACGCCGGCCGCCCGGTACCGGAATCCCGGGTTTACGACCTGACCCGCAACAACACCGTGTTCAATTACAGCCGCGCCACCGGCGAAGGCTATTGGAACCCGCAACTGATCCTGGCCCACAACGAAACCGAGCTGGAAACCCGGGAAGTACCGCTCAGCGCACCCGGCACCGAAGTGGTATACACCGGCATTACCAAAAGCACCTCGGCGACGCTGAAAAACGTGTTCCACACCCGCTTCGCCAGTGTCACCACCGGCGTCGATTATTACGACGACAGCGCCCTGTTCCGCTTCGAAGGCGACCCGGACCTGGAAGAAACCGCCGAGAACACCGGCGCCTTCGTACAGGTGCGCCAGCCCATCGGCCAAAAACTGGATCTGTCCTACGGCGTGCGCCACGACCAGCAGGACTTCACCGGCACCGACGATTCGGAACACGATGATTCCGGTGTCAGCAGCAATGTGTTCGCGGAGTTTTTCGTCAACGACCACCTCGCCTTCAACGCCGGCTACGCGGACGTGTGGGGCGGCACCGCTCTGGCGGAGAATTTCATCCTCAACGGCGCCTGGAACTACGACGACCAGGACGCCGTGGAAGCCTACAACCATACCTTCGGCACCAAGGCCAATTGGAACGGCTTCTTCGCCGAGGCCAACCGCTTCGAGACGCGCATCAGCAACGCCCGGGTGCCGTCTTTCGGCGGCGGCCCCAACCTGGTGGCCGATTTCAATATCGAAGGCTATGACGTTTCCGTGGGTTATGCCGGCCAGCGTGGCGAAGTCTCAGTGAAATACGCCAATATCGAATCGGAAAAAGACGACCAACCGGCCACCTCCTTCGACGGCAACTATTTCACCGCGCCGCTGGGCGAGATCATCACCATCAGCGGTGCGTTCAATGTCGCGACGCTGCCGTTGGAACTGGGCGTAAGCACCGAAATCACCCTGGACAACAACGCCCTGGAAGACGTCGGTAACGAGCAGGAAGGTTATACGGTGGTGGACGTCTACGCCGATTACCGGCCACTGGAAAACCTGTCGCTGCGCCTGTCCGTGGACAACCTCAACGACGAGGACTACACCGACCGCGCCAGCTACGGTCAGGAGTTCGCCACCGTGGACACCCTGTTGGAGCCGGGCCGGTCTTTCGCCCTGAGCGCCCGCTACGGCTTTTAGGCGCGGAGCCGTTCGATCAGCCCCTCCATGGCCGCCAGCATGCTGCGATTGCGTACCTCGTCGCGGTCGCCGGGGAACAGAAAGTGCTGGGCTTCGGCGCCCCCCTCGCCGAGGCCCCAGCCGATCCAGATCGTGCCCACCGGCTTTTCCGGGGAACCGCCGTCGGGGCCGGCCACGCCACTGACCGATACGCTGACGTCGCCGTTGGAATGCGCCAAGGCGCCGCGCGCCATGGCCAGCACCACCTCTTCACTGACCGCGCCGTGGGTCTCCAGAATGGCACGCGGCACGCCCAGCATTTCTTCTTTGGACAGATTCGAATAGGTCACGAAACCGCGCTCGAACCAACTCGAGGCCCCCGGCTCGTCGGTCAACAGACGGGCGATACCGCCGCCAGTGCAGGACTCCGCCGTGACCACGGAGAGCCGCCGCTGTTGTAAAATCTTGCCTAACTCCCGGGCTCGATTCGCCAATCCTTGCATGCTTCTTACCTCGCCAAAGCCTGTCATGACAGCCTTCATGATGGACGACTTACCGTTTGCTTCCCAGCACCCGGGACATGGGCGCCTTCCCAGGCGGCGACAGCTGTGCTATCCCCGGGGAGACTGACGCTAGTGAAGGAGCACTATCGTGACCACTGACAAAGGACACTCAGCGGCGACAGACGCCACCACGGCGGGCGCGAAACCAAAAGCCTCCCTGGAACGGGTTGTCCACCTGATCGATGAAGACCCGGTTGCCCGAGATCGTCTCGACCGTCTGATGCGCCGCGCCTACCTGCCCTGTCGGGGCTACCGCGACAGCGACGAGTTTCTGCTGCGCCTTCTTGATGACCGGCCCGGCTGCGTGCTGGTGACGCTGCGCACCCCGGGCATGGCCGGCCTGCGCACTCAGCAGCGCCTGAGCGAGGCCGGCTCCACCCTGTCGGTGGTGTTTCTCGGCGACAGTCCAGAGATCAGCGCCGCAGTGGGCGCGATGCGCGCCGGCGCCGAGGATTTCCTCGCCGGCCCCACCGACGACGACACCCTGATCGAAACGGTACAACAGGCGGTCGCCCGGGACCGCCGCCGCAAGGCCCGTCAGGTGGCCCGTCAGGCGCTGCGCGAGCGGCTCGCCCGCCTGACCCCGCGCGAGCGAGAGACCCTGGAGGCGGTGGTCTCGGGGCTGTCCAACAAAGGCATTGCCGAGGCGCTGTCGATCTCGCCGAAAACCGTGGAACTGCACCGCGCTCATATGATGCGCAAAATGGGCGCCGGCTCGGTGGCCGAGGTGGTAAAACGGTATCTGTTCGCCACTGAGACCGCCGCGCCGCCCATTAAGGGTTTTCCCCTGCCCGGCCACGGGGAATACCTTATAGGCAACCGTCAGCACAGGGACTAGCTTGGCCCTTCCTACATTCCTTCATATAGGGAACCGTCGGCATAACGCCGACGGTCGGCAACGGAGGCGCTATGAAAGCTCTTACCTGGCATGGAACCCACGATGTGCGCGTGGATACGGTCCCGGACCCGCAAATCCAGGACCCCGGCGACGCCATTTTAAAAGTCACCGCCACCGCCATCTGCGGGTCCGACCTGCATCTGTACAACGGCCTGATGCCCGCCATGGAAGCCGGCGATGTGCTCGGCCATGAATTCATGGGCGAAGTGGTCGAGGTAGGCAAGGATGTCCGCAACCTGAAGAAAGGCGATCGAGTGGTGGTGCCGTTCACGATCTCTTGCGGTCACTGTTTCTTCTGCGACAAACGCCTGTATTCGCTGTGCGAGACCAGCAACCCCAACGCCGAGGACGCCGCCCAGGCCATGGGGCACTCCCCGGCCGCCCTGTTCGGTTATTCGCATCTGCTCGGCGGTATCCCTGGCGGCCAGGCGGAATACGTGCGCGTGCCCCACGCCGATGTGGGACCGTTGAAAGTGCACTCCGACCTCAAGGACGAGCAATTGCTGTTCCTGTCAGACATCTACCCCACCGGCTACATGGCCGCCGCCAATTGCGACATCAGCGCTGGCGACACCGTGGCGGTGTGGGGCTGCGGCCCCGTGGGCCAGTTCGCCATTCGTAGCGCCTGGATGCTGGGCGCTGGCCGCGTGATCGCCATCGACCGCGTCCCCGAGCGGCTCGCCCTGGCGGAAAAACAATCCCAAGCGGAAGTGATCAATTTCGAAAACGACGATCCCTACCAGCGCCTGATGGAGATGACCCGCGGCTACGGGCCCGACAGCTGCATCGACGCGGTGGGCGCCGAGGCCCACGGCGCTGGCGACCCGGAGTATCAGCGCCGGGACAGCGACTCCGGCGAACCCAACCGCCCCACCGCCCTGAACCAGATGATCCAAAGCTGCCGCAAAGGCGGGCAACTGTCGATCCCCGGCGTCTACACCGACAGCATGGACGGCGTCGCCTTCAACGGCCTGATGAACAAAGGCCTGTCTCTGAAAAGCGGCCAGACCCACATGCAGGCCTACATGCCCGCGCTATTGCAGACCATTGAGCTGGGCAATATCGACCCTTCCTTTATTATCTCTCACCGCTACGACCTGGGCGACGCCGCCAAGGCCTACGCGGACTTCAACGCCAAGCAGGACGGCTGCATCAAGGTGGTCATGACCCCCTGAGCGCCAGCGTCCACCCACAAAAAACCCCGCCGATGGCGGGGTTTTTTGTGGGGCTCTGATTTTCACTGCTGAAATCAGGGCAACATCGTCTTCAGCGACCCGGCGGCGTCGCTGTTATCTTCCACTTCGCCTTCCAGAATCGCCTCGGCGGTGGCCGCACGGGTGTAATACTCCTGGTTGGCTTCATCGTCACTGAACACATCGCTGACACTGATGGCGCCGCCGGCGAACAGGCCTTCGGTGCTGCTCCAGAACAACACATCGCCTTTGCCGTAGCTGCCCTGGGCCGCGTTGGACCAATCCAGCAGCGTCAGGCCGGCGTCCGCGTTCAACGCGAAGTTGTGGTCCTGTTTAAAGGACTCCACCGCCTTATCGGTCATCAGCAGCATGGCCACCTCACCGGCGGCAGCACCGCCCTGGGCACCGGCACTGACCGCGCCGAAGTTAAAGAACGCCGGGCCGTTCCAGTCGCCATTTTGCTTGGTCAGCACGACACCTTGACCGCCGCGGCCACCAAACACAAAGGCGCCACGACCGAAATCCGGCACCAGGAACACGCCCTTGGCCTGCTCCAGCGCGGCGTCCATTCCTTCCTCGCGCTTCATATTCTGCAGCACCCTCTCGGATTCATTGAGCACCTCTCGGGCGTTCTGGCGCTCTTCGCCGGTCTGCACATTGGAGGCCTGATCCTCCATATGATCCATGCTCTGGGTATTCTGCATGGTCTCCGCATCGTCGACGTCCCGACCGGTCTGATTGGCGGCGACCCCCGCCGTCAGCGAGGCCAACGCCAAAGAAGTCACTGTGATCGTTGCAATCTTCATGGTTCTCTCTCCTTCCTTGATGAGGAACCCCCACGCTAGGACGGCACTCAAACCGTGAAAATACGGGATAACCCGTGGTCGACGGTCGCAGCGTGCTAATCTCGGCCTGTTTTTCATTCCTTAACAGACAGCCCGACACCATGAACTCAGCACCCAACCGCGCACGACGCTGGCTCGAACGGCTCAACGGCTCCAAGCACATGCTCTGGCTGCTCGCCGCCCTCTCCTTCCTGGAAACCATCATCCTGCCGGTGCCCATCGAACTGGTGCTGATCCCCCTGATGGCCCTCAACCGCGATCGCATCTGGCGCATCGCCACGGTGACCACCGCCGGCTGCCTGGTCGCCTCGCTGCTGGGCTACGGCGTCGGCATGGTGCTCTACCAATCCATCGGCACCTGGTTCATTGACAGCATGGGCATGCAGAACGCCTACCAGGCCTACCAGGGCTTCTTCGACCAGTACGGCTTCATCGCCATCCTCACCCTGGGCATCCTGCCGATCCCGTTTCAGGTGGCGATGATCACCGCCGGCTTGTCCGGCTACCCCATAGCGTTGTTTGTGTTGGCCGCACTGATCGCGCGCGGCATCCGCTACTACGGCCTGGCATGGCTGGTGCTGCGATTCGGGCCCCGCGTGGAGCGGATGTGGCGGCGGCATGCGGTGGTCACCAGCCTGGTGGCCGGGCTGGTGGTTCTGGGCGTGGCGTTGGGGATGCGCTGGTTAGCCAGGATCGTAATGTGAACGGCAGACAAAACGTCGGCCAGTGATGGGCCTGCTTACCGCCCTTTTAACTCCGCCAGCCTTTGCTCCAGTTCAGCGATTTGCCGGCGAGCCTCAGCGCCTTCCGGAATGTTGCGGCCGCTGTCGCGCCATTCGATGGCCGCCTTGAACCCCTCGGCTTGGGCGTAACGACGGAACCAGAGGCCTTCCGGATTGTGCCGCGTGATGCCATCGAACACGGTGGCCAGCATTTGGGTCTGTTCCAGCCCCATGTTCAGCATGACCTGATTGACCACCAGTTTGTGCATCTGAAGATGACTGCTCGGCACAGCGGCGATACGCTCGGCGATCTCCATGGTTTTCGCATTCAACTCGCCTTCCGGCACCACATAGTTGGCCAACCCCCACTCACCGGCCTGCGTGCCGGAAATCAGGTCGCCGGTGAACATCATCTGCTTGGCGCGGATCGGGCCGAGTCGGTAGGTCCACATCGCGGTGGTCGGGCAGCCCCAAACCCGGGTAGGCATGTAACCGATGCGCGCGTTCTCAGCCATGATCATCAAATCGCAGCAGAGCGCGATGTCACTGCCGCCGGCCGCCGCCGCACCATGAATCTTGGCGATGGTCGGTTTACGTGAACGCCAGAGGCTCATGAAGTCCTCGGTATTCCGCTTCATGTGCGCGTAGTCGACCATTGGGTCCCAGGGGTTCGACTCCTGCTGACACGGATGCTCTTGCTGCTGCTCGGCGTATTGCGCCAGATCGTAGCCGCCGCAAAACCCCTTGCCCGCGCCTTCAACCACGATGACATGCACTTCGTCGTTGTCTTCCGCCCATCTAACGGCCCGCCGGATATCATCGCCGGTTTCATCGATAATCGCGTTCAGCCTTTCCGGCCGGTTAAGCAGCAACCTGGCGATTCTTGGATTGTTCTCGTCCTGGGAAATCCGGACAGTTGTTAATTCCAGCATGATTCTCTCCAATACGACGACTTAGCGTTCTCTTGACAGTCAGTCAGGACTGACTGCAAAGTATCACCCTGGATTTCGGAGTGCAAATTCAATGAATAACTCGACGCGCGACCGCGCTTCTCGTGCCCTGAGGGATCGCATCACCGATGCGGCGGTGGAGCTGTTGATCAACGAAGGCGTGGCGAAGACCACCACGGTGGCGGTACAAAAACGCGCCGGTGTCAGTCGCGGCGCCCTGCTACACCACTTCCCCAGCCGGGCGCAGCTACTCGCCTCCACGATCGAAAGACTGGTGCGTCTGAACGAACAGCAGACCACCTCGTCGTTTTTGAACGGCGCCGACCCCGCCAAAGATCTGGAGCAGGCGCTTATCGCCCTGAGCGACACCATGGCGGAGCCGTCATACCTGGCCGAGATGGAGCTCTGGACCATATCGCGTAACGACGCAGAACTGCGCGACGCTCTCTATCAAGCAGAAAAAGCAGCCCGGTTTGACTTTGACCGAGTGGTGGGCGAGGTCCTCCAGTACTGGAAGACACACAAAAACTATCAGTTGATGGCCGACCTGAGCGTCGAGTTCCTTCGCGGCGTGACCTTTTCGGACCTGTTAAGAAAACGGCCCGAATACCGCCTCCGCATGATTTCTTTATGGGTGGACGTGATCAAAAAATCGCTGGAAACCTAGCCCGCGACATTCTTAAAACAGCGGGCCTTCACAACAACAAAGGGAGAGTATCGATGATCCAGGCAATACCCCACGATGACGCCCAAGCTGCTGGATTGCTTGAACAGGCCCCCAGCCCGCTGGCGCTACTACGCCGAACGGCCGCGCAATACCCGGACCACCCGGCCCTGGTTTACCTTCGCGATGCCAACGATCAGCAGCCCGTCACGCAAACCTACGGCGAACTGCTGACAGAAGTGGAAACGCTTTGCCGGGCGTTAAGAGCCCTGGGCGTGGCGCAAAAGGACGGCGTGCCGATTCTGCTGCCGCTCGTACCCCAGGCGGTATCCAGCCTGATCGCCGCGCTTACGGTTGGAGTCGCCTTCCCCGTGAACTTGCTGCTGTCTCCTGAAGCGATGGCGTCCCAATTCAAACTGGCCCGCGCCCGGCACGTTATAGTGATGGGCCCCCACCCGGCCCTGGACGTCCGTGAACGAGTCGAAGCCGCCATCAACCAATCCGGCGCGGACATCAAACTTATTGAAGTGGCTCTCGGGGCGCCCACACCTGGGGCGTTCTCCTGGGCAGAGTTGCTGGAAGCCGGCAACACCGACGCCAACGTCGAACACACCCCCGATGCCACCGCCGCACTGGTCCACACCGGCGGCACCACCGGTGCCCCAAAACTGGCCGAACTGACACAACGCAACCTGGCCGCTGGCGCAATCATGGCCGCCGCCGGTCTGGGCTGGCGGCAGACCGACCGCCTCCTCACCGGGCTGCCGCTGTTCCACGTCGGCGGTTCCGTGGACATGCTGCTTTCCGGCATCGCCGCTGGCGCGACGCTGATGTTTCCCACCGCCCTGGGCTTCCGCAACCCGGACGTCGTCAAGCGCTTCTGGCACCTGGTGGACGAGACCCGCGCCACCCTGGTCGGCGGCGTACCGACCATGCTGTCCGCGATGGTCACCAGCCCACGGGACGGCGCCACCCTGGACACGCTGCGCGGATTCGTGACCGGCGGCTCGCCGCTGCCCGCCGAACTGAAACGCAAGGTCGAAGAGATCAGCGGCAAACCGGTTTGCCAACTCTACGGCCAGACCGAAACCGCCGGCATCACCACCGCCCAGCGAGCCGACGGCAGCTACCATCCGATTTGCGGCGGCCAGCCGATTCCGATGATGAAGGTCGCCATCAGCGGGCCCGGCCTTAGCTTCCAGCCCGGCGATAAAGGCGAGGTGTTCGTCTCCGGCCCCAACGTCTTCCAAGGCTACCGCACCACCCACGGACTCATGGGCAACCCGGACGGCGGCTGGATCAGCACCGGCGACTTGGGCGAAGTGACCAAAGATGGCGACCTCAAACTGGTCGGCCGCAGCAAGGAAATCATCATTCGCAGTGGCCACAACATCGACCCACTGGTGATTGAGGAAGTCGCCATGAAGCATCCCGCTGTCGCCCAGGCCGCCGCGGTCGCGATGCCGGATGCCTATGCCGGCGAAATCCCGGTCCTCTATGTCGCGCTGGCGCCCGACGCGACCCTCACCACCGACGAAGTGATGGCCCACGTGGCCGAACGCATCGCCGAACCGCCGGCCCGCCCCAAGCACGCTTTTGTGCTAGAGGAGCTACCTCTTACGCCAGTTGGCAAAATCGCACGGTACCGGCTCAAACAGATGGCCACCGAGCATCAAGTACGCCACCAACTGGCCGCGATCAGCACGCTGGAGGGTGTGATCTGTGAGGATAACGGTGCTCGGCGTGTGCGGCTTCAATGGAGTGACGGCGCGACCAGCGAACAACGAGAGGAGGCGGTTAGGGCTTTAGGAGATTTGGGGCTTGAGCAGGCGCCTTGAGGCCCATGATGACCCGCCTGGCACTTTGCCCTGCAAGAGACGTCGGCATCGCTCCAGGCCACGCAACGCGCCTCCCGTGACGGTTACTCGATGGCGTCGAGCATGTCCCAATGCGGGGAGAGCCGGCGCCGCTTCGCCAGATTCTGGACATGGCCTTTAAGTTCGTCGTCGATGTTGATGGTGATACGTTAGCGATTTCCCGTTCCGCATGCTTACTCGCACCAATAGAGCCTTGCGCGAGGGTTTGCTATTCTGCCCCGCTTACGTCCCGCGGCCCGGGGCGCCATCACTCTCCGAAAACAGGCGACACCGCGCATATGGCAAAGCAAGACTTGTCCGGCCATACCCCAATGATGCAGCAATATTTAGGCATTAAGGCCGAGCACCCGGATCAGCTGGTGTTCTACCGCATGGGGGATTTCTACGAGCTGTTCTTCGGCGACGCGCAGAAGGCGTCGCGGCTGCTGGACATCACCCTGACGCAGCGCGGGCAGAGCAACGGCAAGCCGATTCCCATGGCCGGGATTCCCTACCACGCCGCCGAGGGGTACCTGGCGCGGCTGGTAAAGCTGGGCGAGTCGGTGGCGATCTGCGAGCAAATCGGCGATCCGGCGCTGGCGAAAGGGCCGGTAGAGCGCAAGGTGGTGCGCATCGTGACGCCGGGGACGGTGAGCGACGAGGCCTTGTTGGAGGAGCGCCGCGACACCCTGCTGTGCGCGCTCTATGAGGATGGCCCGCGCATCGGCGCCGCCAGCCTCGACGTGGCCGCCGGACGCTTCGTGGTGACCCAGGTGGACGGTCACGAGCAGCTGCAGGCGCTGCTGGAGCGCTGGCAGCCGGCGGAGTTGTTAATCAGCGAAGATCACGGTCTGCCCGGGCCGCTGAGCCAGCGCCCGGGTTGCCGGCAGCGGCCGCCCTGGGACTTCGACGCGGAGGGCGCCCGCCGGCAGCTGTGCCAGCAATTCCAGGTGCAGGATCTGTCCGGCTTCGGGCAGCCGACGCCGGCGTCGGTGGCGGCGGCCGGGGCGCTGTTGCAGTACGCCCGGGAAACCCAGCGCAGCGACCTGCCCCACGTCACCGGGCTGACCCTGGAGGCGTTCGACGACGGCGTCGCCATGGACGCCGCCACGCGCCGCAATCTGGAGCTCACCGAAACGCTCACCGGCCAGGAAGAGCCGTCGCTGGCCTGGGTGCTAGACAGCACCGAGACGGCGATGGGTTCGCGGTTGCTCAAGCGCTGGGTGCACCGGCCGCTGCGCGATCGCTCGGTGCTTGGCGAGCGCCAGGACCGCATCGCCGCCCTGCGCGACGACTGGCGCTTCGAGACCGCCCGTCAGGTGCTGGATCGCATCGGCGATATGGAACGGATTCTCGGCCGGGTGGCATTGCGCTCCGCGCGGCCCCGCGACCTGACGCGGCTGCATATCAGCCTGTCCGCGCTGCCGGAACTGCACGCCGCCCTGCCCGATGACGCGGTGTTCCAGGGCCTGCACGACCGGCTCAGTGACTTTCCCGATAAAGTAGCGCTGCTTGAGCGCGCGGTGATCGAGAACCCGCCAATGCTGATCCGCGACGGCGGTGTGATCGCGCCGGGCTACAGCTCAGAGCTGGACGAACTGCGTTCGATCAGCGAAAACGCCGGCGCGGTGCTGGTGGACATTGAAACCCGTGAGCGTGAGCGCACCGGCTTTTCCACGCTGCGGGTCAAGTACAACCGGGTGCACGGCTACTACATCGAGCTGTCCCGCCGTGAGGCGGACCAGGCGCCGGTGGATTACCAGCGCCGCCAGACGTTGAAGAACGCCGAGCGCTTTATCACTCCGGAGCTGAAAGAATTCGAGGACAAGGCGCTGTCCGCGTCCAGCAAGGCGCTGAATCTGGAGAAGCGGCTTTACGAAGCGCTGATCGAGGAACTGGCCGCCGACCTCGGCCCGCTGCAGGCGAGCGCCGCGGCGGTGGCCGAACTGGACGTGCTGGCGTGTCTGGCGGAGCGGGCCGAAACCCTCAACTGGGTGCGCCCGCGCCTGGTGGACGAGCCCGGCATCGAAATCGTCGACGGCCGCCACCCGGTGGTGGAACAGGTGATGGACGACGCCTTCGTGCCCAACAGCCTGCAATTGGACGATCAGCGCCGCATGGTGATCATCACCGGCCCGAACATGGGCGGTAAGTCGACCTATATGCGCCAGACCGCGCTGATCGCCCTGCTCGCCCATATCGGCAGCGCGGTGCCCGCCGCCAGCGCCCGCATCGGCAAGATCGACCGCATCTTTACCCGCATCGGCTCATCGGATGATTTGGCCGGCGGGCGCTCCACCTTTATGGTGGAAATGTCAGAGACCGCCAACATCCTCAACAACGCCACCCCGGAAAGCCTGGTGTTGATGGATGAGATCGGCCGCGGCACCAGCACCTTCGACGGTCTCAGCCTGGCGTGGGCGGCGGCGGAGCATCTGGCCCGCAATCTGCGCGCCTATACCCTGTTCGCCACCCATTACTTTGAGCTGACGCAGCTGCCGGAGCATCTGCCCGGCGTCTACAACGCCCATCTCACCGCCAGCGAGCACAACAACCGCATCGTCTTCCTGCACCGCGTGCAGGAAGGGCCCGCCAGCCGCAGTTACGGCCTGCAGGTGGCGCAGCTGGCGGGGGTGCCTTCCGGGGTGATCCGCCAGGCGGCGGACAAGCTGGCGGAGCTGGAAAGCGGCGAACGGCCGGTGCCGGCCCACACCGAGGTGCCCACTCAGGCGGATATGTTCGGGGCGGTCAGCGACGTGGAAAAAACGCTGCGGGACCTGAACCCGGACGACCTGACACCCCGTCAGGCGATGGAGACACTCTACCGCCTGAAACAATTAAGCGACGGCTGAGCGGTGGCCATTGACCACTTCGGTCAATCGCGGTCCCCGCGGCGCTTGCCTGCCCGGCACAGTCGGGTAGACTAGCGCGGCCCCGAGGGAGGGCCACGCGCCGAGCGGCTGGCGCCCCTGGCGATATACCCCAAGCGGGCCGGTGATCTGATAGAATTCAGGGCTGGCCCTGGAAAGAGAATACACCTGGCGAGGACAGGCTATGACGTTCGTAGTAGGTGAAAACTGCATCAACTGCAAACACACGGACTGCGTGGAAGTATGTCCGGTGGACTGTTTCTATGAAGGCCCCAACTTCCTGGTGATTCATCCGGACGAATGCATCGACTGCGCCCTGTGCGAGCCCGAATGCCCGGTGAACGCCATCTTCTCGGAAGACGAATTGCCCGACGACCAGCAGGATTTCCTGGAAATCAACGCGGAGCTGGCGGAGAAATGGCCGAACATCACCGAGATGAAGGATTCGCCGGACGATGCGGAAGAGTGGGACGGCGTGCCCGACAAGAAGGAAAAGCTGGCCCGCGAGTGGTAACCCGCGGGGCAGCCTGGGCGGGACCTTGCGTCCCGGCCCGGTCCCGGGCCGTAAGGTCAGGGACCTGAAATAAGAAAGGGCGGCATCCTGCCGCCCTTTTTGCGTCGAGTGTTCCTTACCCGATTGCGCTCACCTAGAACCTCCGTGTCCACCGTCCCTAGCTTTCCGTGTGCCCTTATCCGTGAGCACGGAACGCACTATAGCAATCGCCGAGCCCGGCAAGGGTTAAAGATATATAAAAACTGGGGGCGGAAATCAGCCCTCTCGGCTCTTCCCCAATAATATCAATCACTTAGTTTCGCCCTCTATAAAAACTGAGGGCAACCGAGGACAGAAGATTGGTAGAAATGCTTACAGTCTTGTAAGATATTGCTTACAAATTCAAAGCGTTTTAGACGGTCGTTCCGTTGTCTCAGGGCAAAACGGGACACACAGCGGTGCCACAAAGCCGCCAAGTTTTACAATCGCTCACGGCTTTTTACAGCATGGGTAAATTGGGCCCTGTAACCTTTTAGTCAGATAAACGGTATCCCCCCAAGGCGCTAGCAATAGCGCTCACAACCCCCCTCATCCACCCCCTTTGGATGAGGGGTTTTTTTTGCCCGCTTAACAGGCGCCAAGGGCGTCGCAAGACTTCTGGAACTGATTTTCCAGTGCTTCCATCAGCGTCCCGGCGGCCGCCAGATCCCGGTCCCGGGCGTACTGCTCGATTTCCAGGCAAATGCCCGTCACTCGCAACGCGCCGAGATTGCCGCTGCTGCCTTTGAAGCTGTGCGCCTGCTGCCGGACGCCCTCGGCGTCGCCGGCCGCGAGGGCGTCGTGCAGGGCTTGCAGGCGCTGCCCGCCGTCGCGGACGTAGGAGGCGACCAAGGTGTCGAAATCGGCCCCCATGATTTCTCGCAGTTCGTTGATGACGGCGGTGTCGAGCACCGGTGGCTGTTCCATGTCTCACTCCCTTGATTGGAGGCGGCCCGAATTCCGATGTTAAGCCTAAAGGACCACCTAGAAGGCCAATATACTAAGCCGGAAGAGCGGGGTTCAGGAAGTCGGAAGAGCCGGGAATGGGATTCAGGGCAATACACCCAGGTTTCGGGCGCGGGCCACATCTTCGGGAAGGTCCACGTCCCACAACGGCGGCAGCACGCTCACCGGGGCGGCGTCGTTGAGCGCCACCAGCGTATCGGCCATGGCGTAGTCGGTGCCCAGACGCACCCCCTCGAAACGGCCGTCATGCCATACCGCCGCGTCACGGCCGCCAATCAGCACATAGCCGCCGTCCTCGCTGGCGCCCAGCACCACCCGCGCGTCGTTGAGGCTGTCAACGGCCAGGCACAGGTAGGTCTGGTCGAGCACCGGGCAGTCGCTGCCCACCAGCAGCACCCTGGTCGCCTCTTGCAGGCCCTCCCCCAGCGCCCTGTTCATGCGCTCGCCGAGCCCGCCGCCCTGCTGCAGGCCAACCTCAAGGCCCATATCGCGGGCGCGGGCCGCCAGCGGGTCGTCATCGTCATCCAGCATCAGCTTCGCCCGACCGGGAAACGCCGCGGCCTCCCGCAGGGTGCGGTCGAGCAGGCGCTGATGCACCGCCAGGGCGGCGTCCTCGCCCAGTGCGGGGATCAGGCGGGTCTTCACCCTGCCCCGGCGTGGCGCCCGGGCGAATACCAGCAACAGGGTGTCCGTGGCCGTGTCGCGCTCAGCCGCCATGGTGTTGCTGGCGATAGTGTTGTCGATAGTAGTCACGATGCAGCCGGGCCGGGTCTTCGCCGCGCCAGTAGCGCCAGCGCAGTTGCCACATCAGCATCATGGTGCGCCACACGCCGTTTTCTTCCCAGCGCCGGCTGTCGGCCACCAGGCGTGGACGCAGGCACGCCGGAGCCGCCAGGCGGCGCAGGCGCCGGCTGAGGGCCACATCTTCCATCAGCGGTTGCATCGGGAAGCCGCCCATTTCCAGGAACGCGTCGCGCCGCACGAAGATGCCCTGATCGCCGGTGGCGATACCGGTCCAGCGCGAGCGGATATTCATGGCGTGGCCGATCAGTGGAAACAGGCGATGATCGCCCGACAAGCGCACATCGAAACGCCCCCAGACGGCGTCGCCGGGCAGCCCCCTCAGGGCGCGAATGTGGCCGCGCACCACGCGCCCGCAATCGGCGTGCAGAAACCACAGCCAGTCACCCTCGGCACGCTCGGCGCCCAGGTTCATCTGCCGGGCCCGGCCGCGATCGCAGTGCAGCACCAAGTCCGCGTGCTCGCGAGCAATCAGCGCGCTGTTGTCGCGGCTGCCGCCGTCCACCACGATGATCTGATCGCCCTCGCCCAAGCGTTCACGAAGCATCTCCAGAAATGGCCCCAGACACTTCGCCTCGTCGAGCACCGGAATCACCACACTCAGGCTCATCCCAAAGCGCCTCCACAGCTACTGCCGGATCCCGCGGTACACCCAAAGCAGTGATCCGCCACGTACACCGGCTCACCTTCCTTGTCGGCCTCGAGCAACTCGCTGACGTGGGGGCGCCGCTGATGGTGCCCTTGGGGCATATCCAGCATCTGGTTGAAATCACAATCGTACAGATAGCCCTGATAATCCACACTCAGGGTATTACGGCACATCACGGCTTCAAGATTGTCGCGATTGTAGTTGTCGCGCAACAGTTGCATGTAGTCGTTGAACTGGTTGTGCGCCAGCAACACCGCACCGAAGCGGCTGATCGGCATGTTGGTGATGGTCAGCAGGCGGTTGAAACGCACCCCGAAACGCTCATCCAGCTCACGGTGGTAATCCGCTTCCAGCGCCGCCTGCGGCGGTGGCAGATGCGCGCCCACCGGGTTGTAAACCAGATCCAGGGGCAGCGCCGAGCCGCCATAACCGGCCGCGTTAAGACGCCGGATCGCCTCGATGCTGCTGCTGTAAACGCCCTTGCCGCGTTGCTCGTTGACGTTCTCTTCCAGGTAACAAGGCAACGACGCCACGATCTGCACGCCCTGCTCCGCCAGGAATTCCGGCAGGTCCTGATAGCCGGGTTCCAGCAGGATGGTCAGGTTGCAGCGGTCGATCACGGTCACGCCGCGGGCCCGGGCGGCGCGCACCAGATCGCGGAAATGGGGGTTCATCTCCGGGGCGCCGCCGGTCAGGTCCAGCACTTCCACGCGGCCCTGGTCCAACACCTGGACAATCTGGTCAATGGTCTCGCGCTCCATCATTTCGGTGCGCGTGGGGCCCGCGTTGACGTGGCAATGCACGCAACTCATGTTGCACAGGTAGCCGAGATTGACCTGCAAAATGCTGGTGTGACGACGGCGTAACGCCGGGAAGTCGGTGCCACTGCGGAGTAAAAGCCCTCGAGTGTCCTTCATGGTGCGCTCCTTTCTCCTAATACGCCCATGGATGCACGTTTAGGGAAAACGTTACGTCAATCAAGGGAGTCCGGCGAGGGTTTATCTGGATAGTCTAGAGGAAAATGGCGCCCCGAGCAGGAGTCGAACCTGCGACCTAGCGCTTAGGAGGCGCTTGCTCGCCCTCCGGGCCCCGGCCTCGCGGCGGTATCCGCGAGGCGTGAACGCGGCCGGCGTATACGCCGGAAACCCCCGCGTTCACCCAACTGAGCTATACCAACGGAAAGCGTTGGCGTGTTCGACTGGCGCCCCGAGCAGGAGTCGAACCTGCGACCTAGCGCTTAGGAGGCGCTTGCTCTATCCAACTGAGCTACCGGAGCGTGAGGCTTGGTATTGTAGTGATCTGGGCGCTCGATGCCAGTTCGTGGGTTTACGGGCTTTTACCTTAGTTTGGTTTACCGGGGCGGCGAGTGTGGTTAGCGTCGAGATAACCATTCTGTGAAGCTAGGGAGCGGGCACATGAGCAAGATACTCGGCTTAATCATTCTGGTGCTGGATATTCTGGCGATCATCAAGATCGTCCAGTCCGGCGCGTCCACCGGCGAAAAGATTCTTTGGGTGATCCTAGTTCTGGTACTGCCGGTGATCGGCCTGGTGATATGGGCGCTGTTGGGCCCGGGCTCGCCGGTTAAGAAATAGCGCCACGGCGGCCGGCGTTATCCGCCGGCCGCCGCCTGTATCAGGGCTTGATTGTCCTGGCTGATCAGCCAGAAGGCCACACTGCCCAGCGACACCATCTGAAACTGCATATGCTGCTTGCGCCCGCGCAACCAAGCCTGGGGCCAGTGTTCGCGCACCGCCGCCACCTTTTCCATTAGAAACAGCAGCATTACCGCTACAGCTATCAACGGCGTCGACGCCCAGGCCGGCAGGAACGGCGTCGCACAGGCGGCCACCAGCAGCAGTGCCGCCATCGGCACCAAATCCGCCTCTTCCCGCGCTAGCGACGACCCGGTGTATAAGCCCACCTGCAACAGCAGATGCAGCGCCGCCAGCAACGCCACCAGCGCCACCCAGGGTTGCGCCACCGTCGGCGGCGGCAGCCAGATCGCCGTGGCCACCGCCACCACCACGAAGCCGTGGATGAACTGTAATCGGGACAGGGTTTTCAAACCGGCCGGAAGCTCCGGGTCGCGGGGCAAACGCATGCAACATCCTCACTGCCAGAAAACGCGTTATAAATAAGGTTCGAACAGATGCGCCAGCGCATTGCGCAGGTGACGCCAGCGGCCCATGGCGCGGAATTCCGCCTCGCCGACCCGTCGGGCGCCGCGCAGGCGGCGGTCGATCAGCTCGTTGGCCTGCTCCGCCAGTGGGTCATCATAACATTCCATATCGAATTCGAAGTTAAGGCGCAGGCTGCGCGCGTCCCAGTTACCGGAGCCCAGCAGCACCCAATGGCCATCCACCGTCATCAGCTTGGTGTGGTCGAACGGCGGCGCCGAAAAGTGCAGCTCCGCGCCTTCGCGCACCAGCCAGCGAAGCGCGTGCAGACTGGCCCACTGCACCAAGCGCAGGTTGTTTTTCTGCGGCACCACGATGTTCACCCGCACCCCTTTCAGCAACGCCAGTTGCAGGCTCGCCAGCAGGGTCTGGTCGGGCACGAAATACGGCGTGACGATGCGCACTTCATGCTCGGCGGCGCCGATCGCCGCCAGCAAGGTCAGCCGCCGCTTGTCGAAATCCGCGTCCGGGCCGGCGTTGATGCCGCGCGCCAGGGTGACGCCGGCGTCCAGCGCCCCCAGGTAGTTGTCGTCCAGGGTCTCGCCGCAGGTGAATGCCCAATCGGCGACGAAGCTGCGCAGCAGATGCACCACCGCGGGCCCTTCCACCCGGGCGTGCAGGTCCTGCATCTGTGCCGGCTCATGCAGATAGCCGGCACGAATATTCATACCGCCGGTGAACCCGATGCAGCGGTCCACCACCATCAGTTTCCGGTGGTTACGCAGGTTCAGGTACGGCATCCGCCAGGGGGCGATGGAGTGCAGAAAGCGTTCTACGCGCACCCCCCGGCGGCGCAGGCGCAGGGTAATCGGCGGCAGCGAATACAGCGCGCCGACGCCGTCTACCAGCACCCGCACGGTCACCCCGCGCGCCGACGCCCGCTCCAGGGCGTCCGCCAGCGGTTTGCCGGCGGCGTCGTTGCCGAAGATATAGGTGGCTAGCAATACGCTGTCGCGGGCCTCGTCCACCGCTTTGATCATCGCCGCCAGCGCCGGCCCGGCTTCCAGTAGCGTGACACGATTGCCGCCGGTGAGCGGCAGGCCGGTAAGGCGCCCCACCAGCCTGGCCAGCACCCGTAGCCGGTCGGATTGCAACGGCGTGCCCTGGTCGCGGCCGGCGCTCAAAGCGGCGTCGATGGCGCCGCCGGTGAGCTGGCGTGCACGCCGCTGTATGCGGTTCACGCCCAGCAACAGATACAACAAGGCACCCAGCAGCGGCACCAGCCACACCAGGCCGGTCCAGGCCGCGGCGGCGCGGGCGTCCCGTTTGTGCTGCGCCACGTGCAGCGTCACCCACAACGCCGCGATCACGCCGGTGGTGGCCACGATGGCGGGCCAGAACACCTGTAGCCAGGCGATCAGCCACTCCACGAGCGACGCGGCGCCGGCGGCCCATTCCTGCATGCTGTCTCCCTTGCGATTGATTCCCCGTCCGCACGCGGCCCAGCATACACCAGTCCCCGGCGGCGGCGTTTTGCGCTTGGCGGCGCAAACGCATACCATAGCGCCGCTTTACACCCGCCGCGTTAACGACGCGCCGCCCCCTGGCCCTTTCGGCCCGCAGGGGTACTTATCCGGCCCAAAAGGCCATGGGGTCAGCCCCCAACGCAGACAGATATAACATGAACCACGCTGGTTGAAGCGGCCAGTGTACCGGCGCGCCCTTTGTCGCCGTCGGCGCATGATCAGGAGCGAAAACCATGTCAGAAGCCAATACGGTTATTCCGCTGCGTGAACATCCGGAGCCAGCCACCCGGGAACCGCGCCGCTTCAAGGTGTTCACCGCCCGCCAGTTGGACAAAATCGAACAATTGCAGCGCCTCGACGAGGACGCCCGTTTCGCCATGCGCGTGGTGGCCAACGTGCTGCCGTTCCGCGTCAACGAATACGTGATCGAGGAACTGATCGACTGGGACCGTGTGCCCGATGACCCGATCTACCAGCTCACCTTTCCGCAGAAAGGCATGCTCGCGCCGGAACACTTCGACAAGGTGGCCGACGCCATGCGCGGCGGCGACAAGGCGGAAATCGATGCCGCCGTGGCCGAGGTCCGCGAGGCCCTCAACCCGCACCCCGCCGGGCAGATGGAACACAACATTCCGGAAGTGGACGGCGAGAAGATCGAAGGCATCCAGCACAAATACAATGAAACCGTGCTGTTCTTCCCCAGCCAGGGCCAGGTGTGCCACAGCTACTGCACCTTCTGTTTCCGCTGGGCCCAGTTCATCGGCGACAGCGATCTCAAGATCGCCACCAAGGAAGCCGGCCAGCTGAAACGCTATGTGCAGGCGCATCCGGAGATCACCGACATCCTGATCACCGGCGGCGACCCGCTGGTGATGAAGACCAAGAACCTGCGCGCCCACATCGAGCCGCTGCTGGAGCTGGAGCAGATCCGCACCATCCGCATCGGCTCCAAGGCGCTCACCTTCTGGCCCCAGCGGGTGGTGTCCGACAAGGACGCCGACGACCTGCTCGACCTGTTCCGCGAAGTGCAGGCCGCCGGCAAGCACCTGGCGCTGATGGCCCACTACAACCACTGGCGGGAACTGGAACCGGCCATCGCCCGGGAAGCCATCGCCCGGGTGCGCGAAACCGGCGCCCAGATTCGCGCCCAGGGCCCGCTGCTCGCGCACATCAACGACAACGCCGACGACTGGGCGCGCCTGTGGCAGACCCAAGTGGAACTGGGCATCGTCCCCTACTACATGTTCGTGGAACGGGACACCGGCGCGCGCCGTTACTTCGAAGTGCCGCTGGCCCGCGCCTGGCACATCTACCGCGAGGCCATGAAGCAGGTCTCCGGCCTGGCCCGCACCGCCCGCGGCCCGAGCATGTCCAGCCACCCGGGCAAGGTGGAAATCCAGGGTGTTACCGAGGTGGCCGGCGAGAAAGTGTTCGTGCTGCGCCTGATCCAGGGCCGCAACCCGGACTGGGTGCAACGCCCGTTCTTCGCCAAGTACAACGAGGACGCCACCTGGCTCAACCACCTGGAGCCGGCGTTCGGCGAAGAGAAATTCTTCTTCGACGACGAGCTGGCGGCGATGGAAGGCTAAGGACGCAGCCAGTCAGGCGCAGGAGCGGCCGGTCGACGTTCACAGCAACGCGGCCAGCCGCGCCAGCGCCCGCTCCACCCGGTTATCCCAGCGCACCGCGCAATTCAAACGCAAACAGTGATCGAACTTGCCAGAGGCGGAAAACAGTGCCCCCGGCGCGAAGTTCACCCCCGCGTCCAGAGCCCGCTCCGCCAGTTCCGTGGTGTTCACCTTGCCGGGCAATTCCAGCCACAGCACGAAGCCTCCCGCGGGGCGGCTGACCCGGGTTTCCGTCGGAAACAGTTCGGTGACCCGGTCGGTCATGCGCGCCACCGCCCTGGCATGCTGAGCCCGCACCCGCCGCAAATAACGGTCGTAATGACCGTGATCAAGGAAATGCGCCAGCGCCAGTTGTGAAGGCGTGGCCACCGATACCGTATTGATGAACTGCAGGTACTGAGCCCGTTGAAAATCCCGCCCGGGCACCAGCCAGCCCACGCGCATCCCCGCGGACAGGGTTTTCGAGCAGGACGAACAATAGAACACCTGGCCGTCCCGGTCCCAGGCCTTGATGGGCAGCGGACGCGTGCCGCTGAGCGGCAGGTCGCCGTAGATGTCGTCCTCCACGAGCGGCACATCATGGTCCGCCAACAGACGCAGCAGCGCCTGTTTTCGCTCGTCGGGCATACGCGTGCCCAGGGGGTTCGAGAAATTGGGCACCATCACGCAAGCGGCCACCGGCCAGCGCTCCAAAGCCAGAGTGAGTGCCTCCAGGGACAGGCCCTGTATCGGGTCGGTGGGAATCTCAAGGGCCTTGAGGCCCAGCGATTCGATCACCTGCAACAGCCCGTAGTAGGTGGGCGACTCTATGGCCACGGTGTCGCCTGGCCGGGTCAGCATGCGCAGCGCGATGGCGACGGATTCCTGGCAACTGTTGGTGATCAGGACTTCATCCGGGGCCACCGGGCAACGCAACGCCGCCAGCCGACGTGCCAGTCCGGCGCGCAACTCCGGCGCCCCAGGCGGGAACTCGTAGCCCACGCAACGGCGACGCTGTTCGCGCAGCACCGTGCGAAAAGCTCGCTCCATCTGCGCCACCGGCTGGAAGTCCGGGTCAGGCACCGCCGCCCCCAGGTTCACCACTTTCGGGTCGTTCACCGCCTGCACCATGCGCAGCACCCGCTCCTGGCCGGTCACCGGGCGCGGGCGCCGGCCGGCGCTGGGCAGGCTGGGCGCGTCCCGCCGGGCCAGCGGCGGGCACACGAAAAACCCTGATCGTGGCCGCGCCTCCAGCACACCGCGCTGCTCCAACTCCCGGCAGGCGCTCACCACCGTGGCCACGCTCACGCCGTGCTGCTCACCCAGCTTACGCACCCCTGGCAGGCGGCTGCCCACCGGATAGACCTGATCGCGGATCAACGTCTGCAACTGGTCCGCCAGTTGCTCGTAGCGTTTGTTCGGGTAGGCCATGGCCTCGCGCCCTCTTATCACGTCATTGCCAGCACAGTTGCCGTGAAATCAAACGGCACAGTTCTCTTTCGGAACAATCTGTACCGGTTCAATTTCGCCTTTTTATATCTGTATTGGCCAGCCCTGTCGACCTAACCTGATCCCTCTGAACCAGGAGCCCACGCATGACTCTGGAATATGTTCTCCCATTGATCGGTTTCGTCACCGTGATGAGCGGCACCCCCGGCCCCAATAACCTGATGTTGATGGCCGCCGGCGCCAACGTGGGCTGGCGGCCCTGCCTGCCCCACCTGCTGGGCATCGCGTTCGGTTGTCAGGCACTGCTGTGGAGCCTGGCCCTGGGGCTGGGCGGGCTACTGGCCCACTACCCGGCCCTGAACTGGGGGCTGCGACTGATCGGCGCGGGGTTTCTGCTGATGCTGGCCTGGCGGCTCGCCACCGCCCGGACCCGGCCCGGGGAACAGCGCGCTGCCCGGCCGCTGACGTTCAGCCAGGCGGCCCTGTTCCAGGCGGTTAATCCCAAAGCCTGGATGATGATGGTCACCGCCCTGGCCACCTTCACCGGGCCGTCGCGGTTCGTCGCCGATGTGGCGTTGGTTTCCCTGTGTTATCTGCTGGTCGGGTTGCCGCTGATCAGCGCCTGGAACCTGGGCGGTGTGGTACTCAAGGCGCGGCTGCACCAGGGGCAACGGCTCAGCCACTTCAACCGGGTGATGGCAGTACTGCTGCTGGCGCTGCTGTATCCGGTCTTTTTCAGCGCCGACGCACCGCCGCTGCCGGCGCCCGCGGCGACCCCGCCGCAGTGGTGGCTGAGCGTTATGTAACCGCCCCGGCAGCCGGCACTTTTTCTTTGCGGGTGAGTCGCTTAGGCTTGGCGGGCGGCCCGCCCGGGCCGTCGATACGGGATAGTCAGGGGAAGGCGGCGATGCACAACGGTTTCATGGTGTTGCACGGCAACCGGCTGGAGACGCTCACCGAATTGGTGGTCGACTGGCTGAAGCAACACCCGCTGGCACCGCTGGACGAGGAGATCTTCCTGGTGCAGTCCAACGGCATGGCCCAGTGGCTGAAACTGCAGCTGGCCGAGGCGCTGGGCATCAGCGCCGGCTTCCAGTTCCAAATGCCCGCCCGCTTCCTGTGGAGCGCCTACCGCACCGCGCTCGGCGAAGACCGGGTGCCGCGCACCTCGCCGTTCGATAAGTCACGCCTGCTGTGGCGCCTGTACCGGCTGCTGCCCACCCTGCTGGACGAGCCTCATTTCGGCCCGCTCCGCCACTTCCTGGCCGACGACGTGGACGGCCGAAAACGCCACCAGCTGGCGGAGCGGCTGGCGGATCTGTTCGACGCCTACCAGGTCTACCGCGCCGACTGGCTGGCCGACTGGGAACGGGGCGACGACCGGCTGCGCCGGGCCGAGGACCGGGACCGCTTCGACGACTTCCCCGCCAGCCAGCTGTGGCAGGCGCATTTATGGCGCGCCCTGCTGGCGGACATGGATGCGGAGAAACAAGGCCTCAGCCGCAGCGCCATTCACCGCGCCTTCGTTGATGCCCTGCAGCAGCAGGCGCCGCCGGCGGGCCTGCCGCGCCGGCTGATTATCTTCGGCATCAGCGCCCTGCCCCAGCAGGCGCTGGAGGCCCTGGCGGCACTCAGCCGCCACTGCCAGATCCTGATGCTGGTGCAGAACCCCTGCCAGCATTATTGGGCGGACATCGTCGAGGACAAACAGCTGCTGCGCCGTCAGCTCGACAACCGCAAGCGCCACCTGACCGCATTGCCGGACAACCCGATCAATCCGCTGCTGGCCGCCTGGGGCAAACAGGGCCGCGATTTTATCGGCCTGCTCTACGACCACGACGACCCGGACAGTTACCGCAGCGCCTTTCAAAATCAGATCGATCTGTTCGAGAACATCCAGCCGCGCACCCTGTTGCAGCGGCTGCAACAGGATATTCTCGACCTGGAACCCTTGCCGCCACCCGGTCAACAGCCGCCCCTGGAGGCTGACGGCTCTCTGCGCTTCCGCATCGGCCACAGCGCCCAGCGGGAGGTGGAAATTCTGCAGGACGAGCTGCTGGACCGCTTCAGCGCCGACCCCGACCTGCAGCCCCGCGACGTGATCGTCATGGTGCCGGACATTGAAGCCTATGCGCCGCACATCGACGCCGTGTTCGGGCGCCTGGAACGGGACGACCCGCGCTACCTGCCCTATACGCTCAGCGACCGCAGCGCTGGCGCCGCCTCGCCGCTGGCCCAGGCCATCGAGTCGCTGCTGCACCTGCCGCAATGGCGCTTCACCGCCACCGATATTCTCGACCTGCTGGACGTGCCGGCGGTACGCGAACGCTTCGGCATCAACGAAAGCGACCTGTCGCAACTGGCCCGCTGGATTGACCAGGCGCGCATTCGCTGGGGGCTGAACAGCGAACAGCGGCAGACCCTGGATGTGCCCGGCTTCGAGCAGAACAGCTGGGCCTTCGGCCTGAAACGCATGCTCGCCGGCTACCTGCTCGGCGACGGCCCGGCCTGGATGGGCATCGAACCGTTGGACGAAGTGGCCGGCCTGGGCGCCGAGCTGGCCGGGCGCCTCGCACGCCTGCTCGACACCCTGGAATACCACTGGCGGCAATGTCGCCGCGACGGCGGCGCGCGCGACTGGCGACAACGCTTCACCGCCCTGCTCGACGATCTGTTCCTGCCCGTGGACGAAGCGGATCAAAACCTGGACGCCGGCCTGCGCGACGCCCTCAACGACTGGATCGCCGCTTGCGACGAAGCGGATTTCGACAGCCCGCTGCCTCTCACCGTGGCGCGCCGGCCGCTGCTCGACGCCCTCAACGCCGAGGGCCTGTCACAACGCTTCATGGCCGGGCGCATCAACTTCTGCACGCTGATGCCGATGCGCGCTATCCCGTTCCGCCATGTGTGCCTGTTGGGCATGAAGGACGGCGACTACCCCCGCCAGCAGCAACCCATGGATTTCGACCTGATGCGCCAGTGGGGCAACTACCGGCCCGGCGACCGTTCCCGCCGCGACGACGACCGCTACCTGTTCCTGGAAGCGCTGCTCAGCGCCCGCGACAGCCTCTACATAAGCTGGACCGGCCGCAACGTCCGTGACAACAGCGAACGCCCGCCCTCGGTGCTGGTGGCGCAGCTGCGTGACCACATCAATCAGCGCTGGCGCGTTGACCAGGGCGAACCGGTGGACGCCTTAACCGTGGCGCACCCGCTGCAGCCGTTCAGCCCCGGCTATTTCGACGTCGACAACGATCGGCTGCACAGCTACGCCAACGAATGGCGCGCCCTGCATCAGGGCCACGTACCGCAGGCGCGCAACGAACAGCCGCTGGCGCCGCTGGAAACCGGCGAGCCGGTCACCTGCGCCGCGCTCGGCCGCTTTCTCAAGCAACCGGTGGCGCACTTTTTTGAGCACCGTTTGAAAGCCCGGCTGAGACAGGACCGGCGCGTCCTGGACGACAACGAACCCTTCGCCTTCGACGGCCTGCAACGCTTCCAGCTACAGGACGCATTACTCAGCGACGCCCTGCGCGCCGGCCCGGAACAGGCCGGCGCCGCCATGGCCGCCGGCCTGGACCGGCTCGCCGGCAGCGGTGACCTGCCCCTGGCGCCGTTCACGGAAAGCAGCCGCGACAGCCTGTTGCTCCCGCTGTCGCAACCGCTGGAACAGTACTTTGACCTGCTGGCCGAATGCGGTGAACGGCAAGCGCAGCAGGAACTCCATCTGCAAGCCGGGCCGCTGCTGATCGAGGACTGGCTCACCGATCTGCGCGGCGCCAGTGCCAATCCACAACGGCTGGTGCTGCACACCGGCCGGCTCAAGGACCGGCTCGACAAGGTTACCCGGGAATGGGCGTTGCACCTGGCCGCCTGCGCCGCCGGGCACCCGCTAACCACCCACCTGCAGGGCCAGGACGGGCGTCTGACGCTGCCGCCGCTGGGCCGCGACGCGGCCCGGGAAAACCTGGACCGCGTCGGCCACGCGTGGCACCAGGCCCTGTGCGAGCCGCTGCCCATCGCCTGCGCCACCGCGTTCGCCTGGCTCAAGGGAGAGGAAAAAGACAACGGCGAATACGAAGCCCGCAAGGCGTTCGAATCCGGTTTCATGCACACCGGCGAACAGGAAAAAGAACCGGCCCTGGCGCGGGCCTGGGCGGACTTCGACGCCCTGCTCGCGCCCCGCCACGGCGACGTCAGCGCGTTCGAATACTGGACCGGACAGCTCTATGCCCCGCTCTACGCACACGCCCAATGGCACGAACCGGGGGATCAGGCATGAACGTTGAGCGACCGCTGCCGATCACTTTCCCGCTGCATGGCATTCGGCTGATCGAAGCCAGTGCCGGCACCGGCAAGACCTTTACCCTGGCCGCCCTCTACCTGCGCCTGGTGCTGGGCCACGGCGACGGGGACGGGGACAACAACAACGCCTTCCACCGGCCGCTGCTGCCACCGGAGATTCTGGTGGTCACTTTCACCGAGGCCGCCACCGAGGAATTGCGCGAGCGTATCCGCGACCGCCTCGCCGAGGCCGCCCGCGTCTTCGCCGACGCCAGCGCCAACAATAACGCCGAAGCCCGCGACCCGGTCCTCGCCGAGCTGCTCAACGATTACCGCGAGCCGGAGCAACGGGCCCGCTGCGCCCAGCGTCTGGAGGCCGCCGCGCACTGGATGGACGAAGCCGCCGTGTACACCATCCACGGCTTCTGCAACCGTATGCTCAAGCAGCACGCCTTCGATTCCGGCAGCCTGTTCAGCCTGGAATTGCAGGAAGACGCCAGCGAGGAACAGCAACAGGCCGCCCGCGATTACTGGCGTACCGTGATCGCCGATTTCCCGGTCAGCGCCGCCTTTGCCCTGCAAAGCGACAACCTGGGCAACCCGGACGCCCTGCTGGCGGCCTGCCGCCCGCTGCTCGGTCTGCGCGAAGCGGACCCGGACGTGCTGCCGCAAAGCGTGCGCCATTGGCTGACACTCACCGGCCCGCAGGCGGAGACCGAGCAGCGGGCGCGGCAACAGCTGGCCGCCGAGCTGCCAGACTTTCTGCAATGGGTGCGCGCCGCGCGCGACAACAAATGGCTCAACGGCAACAGCTACCGCGCCAACAGCGTGCCCGGCATGTTGCAGACCCTGCAGCGCTACGCCAACGGCGAACGGCTTAACGACAAGGGCTACGAAACCCTGGCGAAGTTTTCCCACCACGGCATGAAGCTCACCAAGGCCGGCCAGGCCCATCGCCCGGACTTCGCCTTCTGCCAGGCCCTGGACGCGGTCATGGAGGGGCGCGCCAACACCCGGCTGCCACGCACCGACCTGCTCGCCCACGCCGCCGCCTGGATTCACCAACGGGTCGACAAGGTGCGCCGCCAGACCGCCACCATCGGCTTCGACGACATGCTCAGCCGCCTGCACGACGCCCTGCAAGGCGACAACGGCGAGCGCCTCGCCGAAGTGATCCGCGCCCAGTTCCCGGTGGCGCTGATCGATGAATTCCAGGATACCGACCCCACCCAGTACGGGATTTTCTCCGCACTTTACGGGGACCGCGAAGCGCAGGCGGATGACAAGCGCACCGGCTGGTTCATGATCGGCGACCCCAAGCAGGCGATCTACGCGTTCCGGGGCGCCGACGTCTTCACCTACCTGAAAGCGCGCCGCGCCACCGAGGGCAACCACTACACGCTGGACAAGAACTTCCGCTCCGCCGAGGCCATGGTGGAGGCGGTGAATCATCTGTTCACCTACAGCCAGGAAGCGTTCGGCGACGTCTTCATGATGGACAACGCCATCCCCTTCGAGACGGTGAAAGCCCAGGGACGCCAGGAAGTGCTGCTGGTCGACGGCGAGCCCAAGGCGGGCATCACCCTGTGGGTGGAGGACCGGGAAAAGCCGGTGAGCGCCGGACAGTACCGCGAAGACCAGGCGGCCCGCTGCGCCAGCGACATTACCCACCTGCTCAACGGCGCCGAGCGGGGCGTCACCGGCTTTCGCGACGGTGATGGTTTCAGCCCGCTGCACCCCAGCGACATCGCCATCCTGGTGCGCGACCGCACCGAGGCCAAAGCGGTGCGCGACGCGCTCATGGCACGGCAAGTGCGCAGCGTCTATTTGTCCGATCAGGATTCGGTTTTCGCCCAGCCGGAAGCCTTCGACCTGCTGCTGATCCTGCACGCCTGCGCGGCGCCGGAATCCGACAGCCGGGTGCGCAGCGCCCTGGCCTGCTCGGTGCTCGACCTGGCCTACGCCGAGCTGGATGCGCTCAACCAGGACGAAGTGCGCTGGGAACACACCGTGGAGCGGTTCCACGGCTACCGCCATCAGTGGCGCACCCAGGGCGTGCTGCCCATGCTGCGCGGCCTGCTGATGGACTTCCAGGTGCCCGCCCGGCTCAGCCAGAGCCTGGACGGCGAGCGGGCCCTGACCAACCTGCTGCATCTGGCCGAACTGTTGCAGCAAGCCGCCACCCGGCTGGACGGCGAACAGTCGCTGATCCGGTATCTGGAGGACGCGGTGGAAAGCGCCGTGGAAGACCAGCGCTCCGGCAGCAAAGAAAGCATCCTGCGCCTGGAAAGCGACGACGACCGGGTCAAGGTGATCACCATCCACAAGTCCAAGGGCCTGGAATACCCGCTGGTGTACCTGCCGTTTATCTGCGGCTTCCGCCCGGCGGACAAGAACAAACCACCGCTGCGCTACCACGAAAACGACCACCTCAATGTGTCCCTGGAACCGGACGACAGCGTCGAACACAAGGCCGACCACGAGCGGCTGGCCGAGGACATGCGCTTGCTCTACGTGGCCCTGACCCGGGCCCGCCACGCCTGCACCCTGGGCCTGGCGCCCTACATCAAGGGGCGCGGCAAACAGAACCAGCTGGAACGCAGCGCCGTGGGCCGCCTGTTGTTCGGCGGTGGCGTCGCCAACGACGGCCTGATGGCGGCGCTGGCACCGCTGGCCTGCGACGCCATCACGGTAATGGCGGCACCGGACAGCGACCTGGAGGTCTACCAGCCCGGGGAACAGGCCATGACGCTCAGCGACGCGCTGTCACCGCCGGCCCGGCAGCGGGAGCCCTGGTGGATCGCCAGCTACAGCGCCTTGAAGCAGGTTCAGGAAACCCTGGCCCCGGCGGATCCGCGCGGCGATCAACTGGCGGAACAGCACAACGAGGACAGCGAGCCGGCGGACGCGGACCAGCCGCCACGGGCGGACAGCATCCACGCCTTCCCGCGCGGCGCGGCGCCCGGCACCCTGCTGCACGATCTGCTCGAGCAGGCCGCCGACCAGCGCTTCGCACAGACCCTGGCCGAGCCCGCCGACTTCGATCTCAACCTGGAAGAAAAACTGCGCGCCCGGGGCTGGCAGGACCACACCGAAGTGATCCGCCACTGGTGGAAGCAAACCCTCACGGCCGATCTGCCGCTGGCCGAGGGACGCATCTGCCTGGCCACCCTGAACACCTATGTACCGGAACTGGAATTCGTGTTCCCCGCCCACCGCGTCAAGGTGGCGGAAATGGACGTCCTGATCCGCCGGCACATTCATCCAGAGCACCCGCGCCCACGGCTGGAAGCGGACACCCTCAACGGCATGCTGAAAGGCTTTATCGATCTGGTGTTCGAACACCACGGCAAGTACTACGTGCTGGACTACAAATCCAACTGGCTGGGCGCCGACGACCACGCCTACACCCAGGACGCCATGACCGACGCGGTACTGGAGAAACGCTACGAGGTGCAGTACGTGCTCTATCTGCTCGCCCTGCACCGCCTGCTGCGCAGCCGCCTGGGCGACAGTTACGACCCCGAGCAGCACCTGGGCGGCGCCGTCTATGTGTTCCTGCGCGGCCTGCAAGGCCCGGCGGCGGGCACCGTGTTCGACCGGCCGGATACCGCCTTGATTGAAGCGCTGGATGCGCTGTTCGGAGGTGCCCATGCAAACTGATCTGTTCGCCGCGCTCGACTGGCAGGATGCGCTGGCGCAGTTGCGCGACCAGGGCCTGCTCCGCGATCTGGATGTGGCGGTGGCCCGCTTCCTGCAGCAGCAATGCCCGTCGGCCGGCAACGAGGTGCTGCTGCTCGCCGCCTTCACCAGTCATCAGCAGGCCAGCGGCCATCTGTGCCTGGACTTGAACAACCGCGAGCTGGCCACCCAGCTGTGGGGCGGCAATCCGCCGCCGGCGCTCACCGCGCTGCTGCCCGGCACCGTGGACGACTGGCTGCGGCACTTACAACAGAGTGCGCTGGTGAGCGAAGACGGCGCTCATTCGGGCGGCACCCCGCTGGGCGGCACCCCGCTGGTGCTGGACGGCGGTCGGCTGTATCTGCGCCGCAACTGGTCGCGGGAAGTGGCGGTGGCCGAGGCCATCGAAGCACGCCTCGCACACAGAGACCCGGTGCCCGTCGCCGCACTGCGCGACGCCCTCAACAAGCTGTTCCCCGGCGCCGGCGAGCCGCACACGGACTGGCAGCAGGTGGCCTGCGCCCTGGCGGCGCGTGGCGGCATCGGCATCATCACCGGCGGCCCGGGCACCGGCAAAACCACCACCGTGGTGCGCCTGCTGGGCGTGCTGCAAAGCCTGGCCATGGCGGACGGCCAGCGGCTGCGCATCCGGCTGGCGGCGCCCACCGGCAAAGCGGCCGCGCGGCTCACCGAATCGATCGGCGAGCAGCTTCAGAAACTGGCGGTGGCGCCGACGGTGCGTGACGCCATTCCCACCGAGGTAACCACCCTGCACCGGTTGCTCGGCACCCGCCCGGACAGCCGTCATTTCCGACATCACCGCGACAACCCGCTGCACGCGGATCTGGTGGTGGTGGACGAAGCCAGCATGATCGACATGGACATGATGGCCAGCCTGCTGGACGCGCTGGACCCACACACCCGGCTGATCCTGCTCGGCGATAAGGACCAGCTGGCCAGCGTGGAAGCCGGCGCGGTGATGGGCGATTTGTGCCGCGACGCGGACCAGGGCCTCTATAACCCGGACACCGTGGCGTACCTGCGCGACGCCTGCGGCGCGGACGTCAGCCCCTGGGCCGGCGACGGCGCCGCGCTCGCCCAGCAGACCGCCATGCTGCGCACCAACTGGCGGTTCAAGGACACCCCGGGCATCGGGGAACTGGCCCTGGCGGTGAACGGCGGCGACCCGGCGGCGGTGGCCAAGGTGTTCGATCAGCAACGGCCCGGCCTGCGCCGCCTGACGCTGGACGGCCTTTCCCTCGGTGACCTTTCCCTCAGTGAAAAAAACGACGCGCTCACCGACCTGCTGCTGGACGGCGACGGCCAGCGGCCTGGCCTGCGCGCGCTGTTCGACGACGTCGGCACGCCGCCCGGCGACGGTGAAGCCGACGCCTGGGCCGCGCAACGGCTCCGCCAGCTGACCGGCCAGCAACTGCTCAGCGGCCTGCGCAGCGGCCCGTTCGGCGTGGACGCGCTGAACCGCTCGATCACCGAGCGCCTGCGCCGGGAAGGCCTGGCTGGGGACCACGACTGGTACCCGGGACGGCCGGTGATGATGACCCGCAACGACTATCAGCTGGGCCTGATGAACGGCGACGTGGGCCTGACATTGCCCCACCCGGACGGCCTGCGGGTCGCGTTCCAGCTGCCCGACGGGCGCATCAAGTGGGTACTGCCGAGCCGCCTGGACAGCGCCGACACGGTCTACGCGATGACCGTGCATAAGGCCCAGGGCTCCGAATTCAGCCACACCCTGCTGGTGCTGCCGGACCATCCCCACCCGCTGCTGACCCGGGAGCTGATCTACACCGCCGTGACCCGCGCTAAACAAGCTTTCACCCTGATCGAGCACGGTCCACCCGCCGTGCTTGCCGACGCCGTTAGACGGCGCACCTGGCGCGCCTCCGGCCTGTGGCAAAAACTGAACCGCTAAGACAGTAAAACTGAAAACGCTTTAACCACACCAGAACTGTCTACAACGCTCGATTTGTGGGAGCTTGCCTTGCAAGCGAAAGGCCGGCCAAGCCGGCCGGCAAAGGTTGCCCCGCAGGATTCCAGAGACGCTATTAGTGCCGCCGTTAGAAATCTCTCTGGCATCCCGCCGGGAGCTTCGCTCCCTTTCGCGGGCATGGCCCGCTCCCACAAAGCCGGCTCTCACAATGCCCTCCCACAAAAAAGGGGCGGCAAAAGCCGCCCCACGGGTTCGCTGAGCAAGGCAGCGTGAATCACTCCTTGAATTGCGCTTCCTTCTCTTCACTCTCCACCACGATGTCGGCGCGGCGATTCTCCTCGCGGCCTTCAGCGGTGTCATTGGGCGCCACCGGACGGCGCTCACCGTAGCCCTGGGTTTCAATCACGCCGCTCTCCACCTGATACTCCTGGATCAGCTGGTCACGGACGGAATTGGCGCGGCGCTCGGAGAGGCCCTGGTTGTAGTTCTCCGTACCGATGCTGTCGGTGTGCCCTTCCACGCGAATCCGGTTGCCGTCACCATCACGCACGCTTTCGGCGGCGCTGCGCACTTCGTTGTTGAACTGATCACGAATGTCGGACTGATCGAATTCGAAGTAGATGGTTTTAATGGTTTCTTCCCGGCGTACGTCGTAAACCTGACAACCCCGGTCGTCGACCACGGCGTTCGCGGCGGTGCCCGGGCACTCGTCGCGGGCGTCGATCACACCGTCGCCATCGCTGTCCTCGCTGACCACCTTGGCGGGCTCGGCGGTGCGCGGCTCGCTGTCGGATTCGCGACCGCTGACCGCGAACATCAGGTTAACACCCGCATAGACCTGACCTTCCCAGTATTCCCGGTCACTGCTATAGGCGTGCCGCGTGCCCAGATCGAGCAGCACGTTTTTGAGAAAGGCGCGCTGGATGCCCATCTCCACGCCGCTCATGGTTTCTTCGTTGTCGTTGATTTCCTGGGTGCCCACGTTCACACCCAGATAGGGCTCGAAACCGAGCAGGCTGGTTTCATCAAAATGGTGACGCAGGCTGGCGTAGTAATTAACCACATCGGATTCGCGGTCCGTGTACTTATGCTCGACCTCGTCGTTTTCCTCGTACCACGCCTGCACGGACCAGCGCGGGCTGAAGCGCCAGCCGATCTGGCCGCCCAAGAACGTGGAGTCGTCGAAACCGTCCACGTCCCCGGTCACTTCATTATCGTAGAAGAAATACTGACTGACGTGCCCACCAATGTAGCCGTAGGTGTCTGGCACGTTTTCATCGGCGAACACGGGAGAAAAAACAAACGGTGACGCAAGCACCGCGGTCATCATGGACTTTTTCATGGCAAGCTCCTTTGCGAATCAGTGCTGAACACCACAGATTCTGAGCCGCAAAGGCGCGCTTGGGCATGGGCAAACGTAAACAGTTTCTAAAATCCGTGCGGATTTTACTTGGTTATTACAGTGCTGTTTCCCGACGTTACAAAGCGTTCAACGAAATTAACCGGAGGCAAGCTTTCGGACACTTTTTATTTGCTCACCCACTGCCCGGTTGGGGTCTTCACATATTCACCGGAAGGGGTTTTTTCAATCGCTTTCTGGCCGGCCAGGTTGGCGACCTGCTCCAGGCTGATGCCGTTTTCCCGGGCGATACGCTGATACGCCTGACGGCGCTTTTCATTCACGTCGGAGACCAGCTCCACCGCTTCCGATGTGGCCTTCACCACGCCCAGATAACCGTTGGGCTGCTCGCCCACCAGGCCCTGGCTTTTCGCGCTGTCCAGATCCAGGGCAAACGCCGCGCCGGCGAAAACCAGAGTAACCGCGAACAGCAGGTGTCGAATACGTTTCATGTTTCTCTCCTGATCCTAGAACAACTCGCTGTCTTCACTGAACAAGTCGTCGATGTCCTTCTCGACCTTAAGACGGATTTCATGATCGATCTTAACGTTGAGGTTGATCGTGATCGGTTCCTTGGGGGCTTCCAGCGCCACCCGCGGCGTGCAGGCAGCGGCCAGAGGCACCATCAGCGCCAGCACCAGCAAGCGCCCGCGCCGATGTCCGTTGATCCGGTCTGTCATGGTCTGGTCTCCGTCATCACTCTGTCGGTGATTCGTTCACCGATGCGTAAACTGCGTAATAGCTCTAGCACATTTTCCTTGTGGGTGTAATTAAAGACCACCGGCAGCCCGTTTCGTTGCGGATTGGTGCCGCGAATGTGCACGGCGGCGTCCAGCCAGCCGTCTTCGGCCATGTCCACCTCGGCGCTGAACCGCTCCACGCGCAATGGATTGAGCGCCTCCAGCGCGATCGACACCGCCCGGTTGGATTCCGCCATCGCCTGGGTACCGGCGGCCGGCAACAACGCCAGTGACAACGGCGTCTCATTGGCCAGCCGGCCATCGCGTACCGCCACGCTGTTGCGCGCCAAGCGTAACGGTATATAGCCGCCCACCTCGCCGGTAAGGCTGACCACCGCCTTGTTCTGCAACGCCGCCAACTGACTCAGCTCAATGCCGGTGAGGACCACCGGCTGCCATTCCGGTGACGGCCAACGTAACCGGGGCGCGCGCACTTCGCCGCCCAGGACCCCGGCGCTGATTTTCTCGAACCGCCACTGATCCAGATCGGTTTCCACGCCCATGCGCACCTCGGTGACCGGCACCCCCACGTCCAGGTTGGCGAGTGTCAGCGGCTCACGGCTGCGAAGGCTCGGCGCCTGCCCCTGGTGCCAGTCCAACGCCAGATCAGCGTCGAGACCGCGCGCCTGGATGCTGCCCCAATCCAACGACAGCGCTTCCCCCTGAAGGGTGCCCTCCACCTGAAACGCGTCACGCCACTGCCAGCGGCCGTCCATCACCAGGTCACCGGCACGGGTGGTCAGCGGCAGTCCACGGCTCATCGCCGGCACCAGCGGCGAGCGGCCCTGCACCGTGCCGCTGAGCCCGGCGTTTCCCTGGCGGCCGCGCATCGACACCCGGGTGCCCCACTGGTCCACCGACAGGTCCGCCTGGAAGGCGGCGCCGTTCAAGCGGGCGCTGCCGGTCACCGGTGGCAGGGTCCAGCGCTCCGCCACCAGACCTTCGGCGCGCACGGCCAGGGCGCCGGTGGGCCCGCCTTCGCCGATCACCAGCGGCTCACTGACGCGCAGCGTAAGCGGTTTGACCAGGCGCGTGCCGCTCACCGTACCGCCCACCGACAAACGACTGCCGGCCAGCAGGCTCAGGCTGTCACGCCACCGCCAACGCCCCTCGGCCGTTAGCGTGCCGCCCTGGCCAAGCGTCGGCATCAGGCTATAAAAGTGCTTGCCGCTGGCCTCGACCCGGCCTGCCCAGGCACCGTCGTCAAGCGCGCCGCTGAGCATGCCCCGGAACGGCACGCTTTGATAGCGGCCCTCCACGCGGGCCTGAAACGGCCACTGTGGCGGGCGCAGCCCGTCCACCGGCAACCGGGCCGTCACGTCCAAATCGGCGGATTTCAGACGCAGCCGGGCCGGTTCGCCGCGCACCCCGGTGGGGCCGGCGTCGCCCTTCCAGCCTCCGCTGACCCGGTAACCCTGCCAGCGCCCGTCCACGGACACGGCGCCGCGCCATTGCAGATCATTGGGCCGCCAAGCCAGGCCGCTTTCCGTAGTATTCAAAGTGAGATCCCGCCAGACCAGCGACAACGGCACGTTGGTCTGGCCTTGCATCGCCAGCGGCGCGGTGACCGGCTCACGCAGGCGCACCGACAGGTCTTCGGCCAGCCCGCGGACCTCGAACGGCGACACCATTACCTCACCGTCCCGCCAGCGGAAGGCCACCTCACCGTCGAGGCCCTCGCTGAGCGACAGGCTGCCCTGCCCTTCGCCCAGCCGCGCCGCGTCGCTGCTCAGCGACAGGGCGGCCCGGCCCTGGGGGCCGTTGGCCACCAAGCGACCGTCCGCTTGAATCAGCGCCGTGCCTTCGCCGCGCGCCTCAAGATCTTCGCCAGGGCTCACCACCCAGCCGGCGCCCACCGCCAGGGGCTCGTCCAACCCGGCGCGCAGCCGCCAGGCGTCGCCCTGCCACTGGCCACGCACGGTGACATTGCCACGCGGCCCGGGGTTTTCCAGGCCCAGGCCCCGGCCCAGCAGCACCAGCTCCCCGGCAAAATACTCACTATCGGTCCAGTCACCGGGCCGCCACACCCCGTCGCCCTGCACACGCACCACACCGGAAAGACGCTGATCCAGATGCCCCCCTTGCAGCGTGCCGGTGACACGCCAGCGGGCGCTGGGGCGCCGGTACTCAGCGCGGAGCTGGCTGTCGCGGAATTCGGCCTGTGCCCGCCAAACGCCGTCGCGCTGGTTCAGATTGACCATCACCGGCGGCAGATCGCGGTACTGCACCGCCCACACGGTAACTTCCAGGGCCGGTAAGGCAGGGATTTCGGTGAGACCGTCCGACGCCGGATCGGCGTCGTCGGGGCAGGCGTGGATGCCCAGGGTGTCGATCCCCAGGGTAAGCGGGCGCAGCGCCGACAGTCGCACGCCGCGGGCCTCTATAGGCCGGCACCCGTCTCGTTCTTGCCAGACCGCGTCCAGGGTCAGGCCGTCGCGCCAGCCCGGGCCCTGCCAGTGCCAGCCCGACAGCCGTATCGCCAGAGCGGCGACCAGCACGGCCAGTAACAACGCCGCCGCGATCAGAAGCGGCAGCAGCCAGATCAGCCGCTTGCCGAGAAACCGTTTTGCCATCAACAATTCGACCTTTTTCCCTGGTCAGAAGCAGAGGAGCTTTTCAGAAGCTTTTTAGAATGGCGGTTTCACGGCCGGAAATACAGGCCTTTGCGCCTCAGGCGCGGGCGAACGCGGCCAGGTGCTGGTCGGCGCCGCCGAACAGACCGTCCATGGCGGTGATCCGCTTGAAGTAATGCCCCACCGAAAGCTCGTCGGTCATGCCCATGCCACCGTGCAACTGCACCGCTTCCTGGGCAATATGCCGGCCGGCGCCACCGATGCGGGCTTTTAGCGCGTGCACCGCTTGGCGGGCGTCCTCGTGGCCTTCCACCGTCTTCAACGTGGCCGCCAACAGCAACGAACGGGTCTGCTCCAGGGCCATGAACATGTCCGCCATGCGATGCTGCAGCACCTGGAAGCTGCCGATCGGCACGCCGAACTGCTTGCGGGTTTTGCTGTACTCGACGGTATCGTCCAACAGCACCGACAGCGCGCCCACGGCTTCCGCGCCCAGGGCGAGAATGGCTTCATCGAGCACCGCCCGGACCGGTTCGAACGCGGCGTCCTTTGGGAAGACCAGCGTGTCGGCGGACAATCGGACGCCGTCGAACTGCAGTTGCGCCGCCCGGTGGCCGTCCACCAGGCGGTGCGGCGTCACGGTGACGCCCTGGCTGTGCGGGTCGAGCATAAACAGCGACAGGCCCTGTTGATCGCCGGGCTTGCCACTGGTGCGTGCCAGCACCAGGATACGATCCGCCTGATCGCCATTGAGCACCACTATCTTGCGGCCGCTCAACACAAAGCCACCGCCCTCCTCGCGGGCCTGCAGGGCGGTGTTCTCAGGGGCGAACGCACGCTCCTGCTCGTCCACCGCCAGTGCCAACTGCAAGTCGCCCGCCAACAGGTCCGGTACATAACGGGCCCGCCAGCCGGCGTCGGCCCGGCGCAGGACGCCGCCACCCAGAACCACCGTGGCCAGGTAAGGCGTGATCACCCCACCGCGCCCCAATTCCTCCAGCAACACCATGGTTTCCACCAGGCCGGCGCCCAGGCCGCCGTTGTCTTCATCGAACGGCAGCGCCAGCCAGCCCAGTTCGGCGAACTGGCGCCAAAGGGTTTCGGGCTGGTAGCCACCCTGCACAAAACGGCGCGCGCTGTCGGCCAGCATCTGTTGCTCATCGCTCAGGGAAAAATTCATCCTCGCTCTCCTTCCGTCGCCGTTACAGACCCAGTACCGCCTTGGCGATAATGCTCCGCTGCACCTCGTTGGACCCGCCGTAAATGGAACAGGCCCGCGCATTCAGATAGGCCGCCATGGCGGTGAGCGCGTACTCCGGGCCCAGCGGCGCATCGTCACCGCCGGGCACCAGGGCTTGCGGCTGCCAGACCAGCGCCTGGCTGCCCAGCGTCTCGATGCCCAGCTCGGTGACCCGCTGCTGTAGCTCCGTGCCGAGGATCTTGGTCATCGACGACAGGGCCCCCGGGTCCTTGCCCGCCGACAGCGCCGACTTGATGCGTTTTTCCGTAAAGGACAGCGCCAACACCTCGCTTTCGCAGGCGGCCACCTTGTGCGCCCAGACAGGATCGTCGCGCAGCGTGCCACCGCCGGCGGCGGTCTGCCGCGCCGCGATCTGCTTGAGCCGCTGCAACTGCACGCCCAGCGCCGGCGCGTAGTCCTGCCCACCCCGTTCGAAGGTGAGCAGGTACTTGGCCACCGTCCAGCCGTCGTTCTCCTCACCCACCCGGTTGCGCTTGGGCACCCGCACATTGTCGAAGAACACCTGGCACTGCTCCGGCACCTCATCAAGGCCGACGATCGGCTCCACGGTGATTCCGGGCGTGTTCATATCCAGCAACAGGAAGGTAATGCCCGCCTGGGGCTTGCCGTCGCGGCGGGTGCGCACCAGCAGGAACATGCGGTTAGCGTGGTGGGCGTAGGTGGTCCAGATCTTGGTGCCGTTGATCACGTAGTCGTCGCCGTCGCTCTCCGCGAAGGTCTTCAGCGACGCCAGGTCGGACCCGGCGCCGGGCTCGGAATAGCCCTGGCACCAGATATCCTCGCCGGAAAGAATGCGCGGCAGATAATGGGCTTTCTGTTCCTCGGTGCCGAACCCGATCAGGCAGGGCCCGCACATCTGCAGGCCCATGGGAATCAGCGGCGGCGCCTCCGCGCGCACCAGCTCCTCGGCGAACACCGCGCGCTGGCCGACGCTCCAGCCGGTGCCGCCGTATTCTTGCGGCCAGTGCGGCGCCGCCCAGCCTTTCTTATGGAGAAGGCGCTGCCACGCCATCGCCTCCTTCACCGGCGCGAACACCGAGGTGGTCTTGCGCCCCGCCGCCAGAATCTCAGCGGTCAGCGCTTCATCCAGGAACGCCCGCACTTCCTCGCGGAAGTGCCGCTCCTGCTCGGGTACTCGTAAATCCATGGTTCACCCCGCTTGCGATAACGTTCGTCAGCATAGAACCGGCAGGTTTCACAAACAGTGACGTTGAACACCATCCGCTTGACGGAAACGGTCAGGGCGTCAGCCATCGCAGGACCAACCCAGTCCCTCAGTATAATGGCATCAATCTTTCTACGAAGTGCAGGTCGTAGGAGCTTGCCTTGCAAGCGAAAGGCCGGCTTCGCAGGCCGGCGGGATTCCAGAGAGGCTGATTGTGCTCCTGTCAGAGAGGTCTCTGGCATCCTGCCGGGAGCATCGCTCCCTTTCGCGGGCGAAGCCCGCTCGCACGGTGAGTTCTGAACAAGGGCCCAGAAACGAAAAAGGGCCAGCCGCCCGCAGACGACTGACCCTCTTCGTTGTATTTGGTCGGGACGGAAGGATTCGAACCTTCGCCCCCTTATTGTGAGCCTTGGTCCGCCCCATGCTGGGCGGGCAGCTGGGCCAATCCCTACTCGAACAGGGCGGCGACTTCCTCCAGTATCTCTACAGCCGAATAAAAATCCATACTTTCATCATCGTCAGCGTACGACATCGCATCCACAAACTGTCTGTACTCTTCGCGATACTCCTCATCGTTACCCAGGCACTCGATGGCCTCCTGAATCGACTCTGTAAACGGGGCCTGAGTATCGCGCTTTCCTGTCTGCCGATCGCCTTCAAATGAGGATTCTGCGACATCCACAAACAACTCCTGATCTTCCCTAATCACAGAGATCAGCGCAGCAATATCGTGAAGATGGCGAATCATCGCAGGATCATCACCGTGAGCTGATCGATCACGCTTCAGCACACGCCATGTCAACGCACTTAACTTGTCGGCCGCTGTCTCAATTGGCGGCAGGCACAAGATTTCGACTTCAGGCTCAGTCTCTGTGTAGTACGAAACGAAAGACTGAACCTGCCTGACCTCCGCTTCCAGCCGAGGCCGGGTAAAACTGAATTCAATCTGCAAGCCTGCTCGTAGCGAGGCACTGGTATCATGAATCTGCGGATAGCCAAGCTCGAATTTCACGTAGTTACTGGCAACAGTAACTTGGTCTCTATCCAGCACCACAACGTCAACACTCTCAACCGCGCCCAGAATACCTTCACGGTACGCACGGCGGAGCTTTCTCATTTGTCCCGCACTTCCCGACTGCAACGCCAAGCACCGGAAATCCAAGTCTTCGGAAAAGCGCTGTATCAGTCCATACCCCTTGGAAAGACTGGTTCCTCCAGAAAAAATCGCCTGAAACCCATCACTCTCGTGCTCGGCAAGAGCCTTCAAAGCTTGAACTGCATACCAGTCTTTCTCGACAAAGGCAGAACTGATCCCCATCTCCGCCGCAATGTCCTCAATAACGTCCGGATCAGGGAACATGCTGATACTTGATTGACTTGCCATCGTAGGCCATCTTCCTTGAAACACGCCCCTTCACAGCGATCAGCCGTCCGGAAGGTACCTGCGTAGACCGCCCGCTGTTATAGCTCGCCTGCTGTTTAGACGAGACCACTTCAACACCCAGCTTCTGGGTCAGGGCCTCACGGGCCAGCTCTGGCAGCGGCTTTACCGGAACAAGCCTGTTACTGAGCGAGGAACGCTTGGCTTTGGCATAGAGACCTTGCCCGAACTTGATCAACACCTCCTCCCGCACCAGCTCACGCAGGGCTCGACCAACCTGGTCCCGATCAGATAGATCACTAAAATCAGCGGGCACGAAGACCACGCCAGCATTTCGACTGATCCTGTACTTCACCTTCGATTTCAATGAGTTAAGCGCCATGTTCCACTCCTGCCCATACAGCAACGGCGGTGCAATTATACGACACTATAACACACCCAGTTAGAACAGAATATTCAACGCTATCAGCACCTTATGAAACCCCATGAAAAATCGCGAACCCAAATAAGTCCCACACTGTTCTTTTGGTCACCCTTTGAACGGATCGTGTCGGATTACGCCTTTGGCTAACCCGAACTGCAAGCTACACGCGACACGCTGAACACGGGCCCGCCGAAACGAAAAAGGGCCAGCCGCCCGCAGACGACTGACCCTTTTCGTTTTATTTGGTCGGGACGGAAGGATTCGAACCTTCGACCCCTTGCACCCCATGCAATTTCCGCACGGATACGCACGGACCCTGGCGAACCTCCTAAGAGGGCTCTATCATAGCAAACACGCGGCTTTCAGGCCGCTTTTCTGTTTACACCAATCCGCTGGCATCCGCCGACAGCCAGCCGATCTGGTGGGGCAAAAGTGGGGCAAAATTATCAAACCTCAGATCCTGCAGGGGGTAGGACATGACCAAGCTGACGGCTAAGCAACTGGAAGCCCTCACCGCAACGGATGACGGCAGGACACTACGCGAGGATAACGGCCTGGTCGCCAAGGTCCGCGCCGGCGTTCGTGGCGTCACGGCACTGTTTCGCTATGAGTTCAAGCTGGATGGGGTCAAGCGCGATTACCGCCTCGGCAGCTGGCCCAAGAACACACTCGCTCAGATTCGGGCCAAGCGTGACGAAGCCAAAGCCTCAGTCGCTAAAGGTATCAACCCCAACGCCGCCCAGAAGGCAGCCAGGATTGAAGCCCAAGCCGCCATTGCCTCAACCATCGCCGAAGCCGAGCGCCAAGCGTCGGAAAACAGGACGGTGAACGAGCTATTTGAAGCCTGGCTCGACGATGGGGTATCACGGCAAGATGGCAACGCCGAACTCCGCAGAAGTTTTGGCAAAGACGTGCTCCCCTTGATTGGCAAGACGCCGCTGCGTGCCTTGACCGATAAGGACCTTCTCTCCGTGCTCAGAACAGTAAAGGCTCGCGGCCTGAACCGCTCCGTCGTCATTCTGAACAACGACATGGGTCAAATGCTGCGTTGGGCGGAGAAGCGGCAACCCTGGCGCACCTTGATGGCTGACGGGAACCCCGCCGACCTGGTGGATGTCACCACCCTGCTGGATAGCGACTATCAGGAAGAACGGGAGCGGGTGCTCTCCGCCGAAGAGATCCGAGAGCTGCATGACATCTTCGAGAAGCTGGAAGCGGATTACGCTGCCCTGCCGGCGGGCCAGAAATACAGCGGCATCCGCCCGGTAAACCCCCGCGTGCAAAGCGCCATCTGGATATGCCTGGCAACCCTATGCCGCATCGGCGAGCTGCTTCAAGCGGAGTGGAAGCATGTCGACTTTGACACCGGTCTCTGGTTCATTCCCGCGAAGAACACCAAAGGACATCGCGGAAAGCGGCAGGATCATCATGTCTTTCTGTCGCCTTTTGCATTGTCACAGTTCAAACGGCTACACCAGGAAACCGGCCACACTGCCTTCCTATTTCCCAACAGAGCCGGAGATAGCCACGTCAACACCAAAAATGTCAGCAAACTGATCGGTGACCGGCAATGCCGCTTCAAGAATCGCAGCAAACCTCTGGCCGGCCGGCATCATGATGACAGTCTAGTCTTGGCAAATGGCCAAAATGGCGCATGGACGCCGCACGACATGCGCCGCACTGGCGCGACAATGATGCAAGCGATCGGCGTACCGCTCGACATCATTGATCGCTGTCAAAACCATCTTCTGGGCGGCTCGAAAGTCCGGCGGCACTACCTGCGCCATGACTACGCCAAAGAGAAAACTGAGGCATGGAAACTGCTAGGGGAGCACATAGAAGCGTTACTGTAAGCGTTGGCCCGCCCCATGTTGAGCGAGCAGCAGGGGCCATCCCTACTCGAACAGGGCGGCGACTTCCTGCAAGATCTCTACAGCCGAATCAAAATCCACACTTTCATCATCGTCAGCGTACGACATCGCATCCACAAACTGCCTGTACTCTTCGCGATACTCCTCATCGTTGTCCAGGCACTCGATGGCCTCCTGAATCGACTCTGTAAACGGGGCCTGAGTATCTCGCTTTCCTGTCTGCCGATCGCCTTCGAATGAGGAGTCTGCGACATCCACAAACAGCTCTTCATCTTCCCTAATCACAGAGATCAGCGGAGCAATATCGTGAAGATGGCGAACCATCTCAGGATCCTCACCATGAGCTGATCGATTACTCTTCAGCACACGCCATGTCAACGCACTCAACTTGTCGGCTGCAGTCTCAATCGGCGGCAGGCGCAAGATTTCGACTTCAGGCTCAGTCTCTGTGTAGTACGAAATGAAAGACTGAATATAGTGGCATAGTGGCTTTGGTGATTTTGAGTGTATGATCACTCAGATAGAAAGTCCGGTAACGATAATGACAAAGAAGAGAACGTTCAGTCCGGAATTCCGCTTGGCGGAGGCCTAGCTCGGTCGACCAGGGCTATTCACTGAAAGCGGCCTGTGATGCCATGGGGGTTGGCGAGTTCACCATGGAGTACTGGGTTCGCAAGCTCCCTTCCGAATGAGCAGGCAACGTACCGAAAGGCGAAGCCCTGACCCCGGAACAGCGTGAGATTCAGGAACAGAAACGCAAGCTGCGGCGGGTGGAGGAAGAAAAGGAAATCTTAAAATAAGGCTACTGCTCTCTTGATGTCGGACTCCCTGAACAATTCTCGATAATTGAGCGACTTGAACGGTGCAACGCCTATGTCAGGTATTTGGGGTTCATCGCAGCAGCTACCGGCCGGCGTGACCGGGACAAAGAGCGCTGTGAGGCTGAGAAAACGCTGCTGGATCAGGTTGTCGAGGCGCATGCTGCCAGTAACGGCTCTGCGGGGCTCGCAGCATTGCCAAGATCGCCACCCAGGCTGGAACGACACTGAGCCGGTACCGTGCCGGCAGACGGATGAAGCAGTTAGGGCTGGTCAGCACGCGGCCGCCAGGGCACTCCTACAAGAAGGCGGATCAGCCACACCTGGACATCCCGAACCGTCTTGATCAGGAGTTCGATGTAAAGGAGCCCAATCAGGCTTGGACCGGAGATACTACCTATATCTGGACAGGAGTGCGCTGGGCTTACCTGGCGGTGGTTATCGACTTTTTCCTGTAAACCCGTGGACTGGGCGCTGTCCCTGCCCCCCAATACGGAACTGGTAAAGAAGCCCCTAACCATTGCCTATAGGTCGTGGGGCGAGCCACAGGGCGTCATGTTTCATTCAGATCAGGAGTGCCAGTACACCAGCCTGGGATTCCGAGAGTTGCTCTGGCGCCATCACATGAAGCAGAGTCTCAGCCGGCGAGGAAGTTGCTGGGATAACGCCCCGACAGAGCGGTTCTTCAGGATTTTGAAAACGGAGTGGGTACCGGAAATCGGGTATCCGTGCTGTATCTCGGCGAAGCAGTCGATCACGGACTATATGATCGGCTATTACAGCGTTCTGCGACCGCACAAGCACAACGGCGAGCTGCCGCGCAATGTCGCAGCAGGCTTACTGGAAAACTCAAAAGACGGCGGCCTGAAATACTTGGCCACTACACTTGGAGTTAATCACAGTCAGTTGAATTCAAACAGAACGGTCTGGGCAAACTCCGTGTAGCTTGATCACAGTCAAAAATCACTATCTCAACCAACTGATGGCGCGGCTTCAGACGCCTACTATACCTCGGACAGTGCCTCCCTGACCTTACCGGCAACCTGTTTCAGTTCGCTGTTTTCAATCGCCGTCATTGAAGCTACGGGATCTATCGCGCTGACTTCGATACCTTCAGACGTTTCCCGCAGAATGACATTGCACGGCAACATGGCCCCTACCCGGGGCTCTACACCAATGGCTTCCCACGCCATAGCAGGATTACACGCTCCAAGGATCCGGTACGCGGGCATTTCCTTGTCAAGCTTCTCCTTCATCGTGGCTTTGACATCAATTTCTGTCAGCACCCCAAAACCGTGATCTGTGAGGGACTGACGAGTTCGCTTGTCAACTTCCTCAAAATTGGCATCTTCTATAATTCGATCAATCGTGTACGGCATAGGTATCTCCAACAAATCCGACGTATATCACTTTGGTCCGAGCTTGACCACCCGCAGGCGCAGCGCATTCACTATCACGCTGACCGAAGACAGCGACATGGCCGCCGCTGCAAAAATCGGTGACAGCAGGATGCCGAAAAACGGATATAGAACGCCTGCCGCTATCGGAACACCCGCAGAGTTGTAGACGAACGCGAAGAACAAGTTCTGCCGAATATTGCGCATGGTGGCCAGGGACAGCCGGCGAGCCTCGACAATACCCATCAGGTCGCCCCGCAGCAGGGTAATGCCGGCGCTTTCAATGGCCACGTCGGTGCCTGTTCCCATGGCGACTCCGACATCCGCCGTGGCGAGGGCGGGTGCATCGTTAACCCCGTCCCCGGCCATCACCACAATGCGGCCTTCATCTTTCAGGCGCTGGACGATCTTGCCCTTGTCCTCCGGCAGTACTTCCGCTTCCACTTCATCAATATGCAATTTACGGGCAACTGCCTCGGCCGATGTTCGGTTGTCGCCGGTTAGCATGACGACTCGGATGCCATCTTTCTGCAGAGCAGAAATAGCCGCTTGGGTGGTTTCTTTCACCGGATCGGCGATGGCGAGCAAACCGGCCACTTTGCCGTCTACGGCCGCGAAAATAACAGTCGCCCCATCCTGGCGGAGCCGGTGGGCTTCGCTTTCAAAGTCCGCCGTATCGACGCTTTCCGCCTCCATCAACAGCCGGTTTCCGAGCAATACCCGCCGCCCACCGATCCTGCCGGTGACACCCTTGCCATTGGGCGAATCAAAATCTTCCGCGTCCGGTAGTTTCAAGCCCATGGTCTTTGCTTTATCGAGAATGGCGTGGGCCAGCGGATGCTCACTGCCCTTTTCCAGGCCGCCGGCGAATCGCATGAGCTCATCCTCGCTGCCCCCGGCAGCTGGCACCAGTTTGGTCACCTGAGGTTTGCCTTCAGTCAGTGTGCCCGTCTTATCCACCACCACGGTGTCCACTTTCTCCATACGCTCAAGTGCTTCGGCATCGCGGATCAGCACACCGCTCTGAGCACCCCGCCCAACGCCGACCATAATCGACATGGGCGTTGCCAGCCCCAAAGCACAGGGGCAAGCAATAATCAGCACGCTCACCGCAGCAATCAGACCGAATGCCATCGGGGGCGTCGGCCCGAACAACGACCAGGCTATAAAGGCGATAATGGCGATCACGATCACCGCAGGCACAAAATAGCCCGCGACCCTGTCGGCCAGGCCCTGAATGGGCGCGCGGCTGCGTTGGGCGCTGGCCACCATCTGCACAATCTGGGACAGCATGGTGTCCCGGCCCACCTTGTCCGCACGCATGATGAAACTGCCCTGCTGGTTGATGCTGCCGCCGATCACCTGGTCTCCTGACTTTTTGCTGACCGCCAACGGCTCACCGGTCACCATGGACTCATCCACGTTGGAGCTGCCTTCGAGCACCTCGCCGTCTAGCGGAACCTTGTCGCCCGGACGCACCCGCAGGCGGTCGCCGACCTTGACCTGATCCAGCGATACATCGGACTCACCGCCATCATCGTCCAGTTTCCTGGCCGTTGCCGGCGCCAGATCTAACAGAGCCTTGATGGCCCCGGAGGTTTTCTCCCGGGCGCGCAATTCCAGCACCTGTCCAAGCAGCACCAGCACCACAATGACCGCTGCCGCCTCAAAGTACACTGCCACTGAGCCGTCGGCCTGCCGGAAAGCGCCCGGGAATACCTGGGGCGCAAGTGTGGCGACCAGGCTGTAGATCAGGGCCACGCCGGTACCAATGGCTATCAGCGTGAACATGTTCAGGTTACGGCTAACCACGGATCTCCAACCCCGGACGAAGAAGGGCCAGCCGCACCAGAGCACCACGGGCGTTGCCAGCACCAACTGAATCCAGTTGGACATCTGTGGAGCAATCATATGGTCAAGCCCGGTCAGATGCCCGCCCATTTCCAGGACCAGTACAGGCAAGGTCAGCACCAGCCCGATCCAAAACCGGCGGGTCATGTCCGTAAGTTCTGCAGAGGGGCCATCATCCAGGCTCACCTGCTCGGGCTCCAGAGCCATACCACAGATGGGGCAGTCCCCTGGCCCTTGCTGTCGAATTTCCGGGTGCATGGGGCACGTATACATCGTACCTGGCGCAACCGGCTCTTGCGGCTTGTCTTCCTCACCGAGGTACTGCTCAGGGTCCTCGTCGAATTTGGACTGGCAGCGCGAGGAGCAAAAGTACCAGGTTTTACCGCCATGCTGGCTGCGATGTTCCGCGGTGTGCGGATCCACTGACATGCCACAGACCGGATCCTTGGCGGCGTGCTCGCCAGGGGCTTTATCGGTGTGATGATCGTGCTGATGGGTGTGATGGTGCTCAGCCATTCCGATCTCCTGTTTTGTCTACAGGCCAGTCTGCAAACGCAATGAAATACAGTAGAACCAGGTTAGCTATCGGAACCAGTATCAGAATACCCATCCAACCCGGATACCCTGTGCGCTGGCAAATACGCCAGGCCGGAATGACCACCACAATGGCAATCACCAGCATCCACAGCCAGTGTCCTGCCCACATCGTGTTTCCGAACATGTTCTCTCCCATCATGGTAGTTACCTCTCACCCCAATTGTGGTCAATGATGCGCATGGCTCTGCTCCGCTTGCGCGGATTCTGGCAATCGCTTCAGGAAAATTTGTTCGGCTACCGCAATCACAACCATAGTGACAACAGCCACGCCGATAACAAAGGGATCGGTATTAAGCTTGACCCATACAAAGCCTCCCAGCGCCAAAAGATCCAACAGGATGGCTGTAGCTGGCACCCAGATGTTGGCCTTGATGTCTTTGCGTAGATAACGCAGTACACCCCAGTGAATGGCAATGTCCATAATCAGGTAAAAGACGATACCCAATGCGGCAATTCGGGACAGGTCGAAGAAGGCGGTCAGAATCAGCCCCAGGACCACGGTATAAACCAGAGTGTGCTTCTGGATGCTGCCGGGCATGCCAAAGTGACTGTGGGGAACCAGTTTCATCTCTGTCAGCATCGCCAACATGCGGGACACAGCAAAGACACTGGCCAGAATCCCGCCTGCCGTGGCCATCATAGCAATGGCGACGGTAAACCAGACACCGTACTCGCCAAGCGCGGGACGCGCAGCGGCAGCCAGGGAGTAATTCTGTGTTTCGATGATTTCAGCCAGCGACAGATTGCTGGCGACGGCAAACCCCACCAGCGTGTAGATCACCACACAGGCGGCAATGGAAATAATGATGGCACGGCCAACATTCCGCTTTGGGTCTATTACTTCGGAGCCACTGTTGGTAATGGTAGTAAAGCCTTTGAATGCCAGGATACCCAACGCAGTCGCGCCCAGGAAGTTGCCCAGCGTTCCGGCTTCGCCAGGCTCTGAAAAATCAACCGAGATTGAGTCAGCAATCCAGATCCCGACGAGACCGAAAATCAGTATGCCTCCGATTTTCAGGATACCGATGAAGGAGGCCACGCCCTGAATGAGACGGTTGCTAAGCAGGTTGATCAAAAACGCCGCGAGAATAAGTGATACACCGAGAATGGGTACCATGCGACCGGTGTCGTCACCGCCGAAAAGCTGCATGGTGTAGGCACCGAATGTACGGGCCAGAAAACTCTGAGCAATGACCATGGAGAAGTACATCAGCAAGGCGTTGAAAGCCGTTGGCAGTCGGTTTCCGTAAGCTTTATGCAAGTACATACCAATGCCCCCGGCCGACGGGTAGGCGTTGGAGATCTTGATGTAGGAATAGGCGCTGAAGCTCACAATCACAGCCGCAGCGAGAAAGGCCAGCGGGAAAAGTACGCCGGTCATCTGGGCCATCTGCCCGGTCAACGCAAAAATACCGGCGCCAATCATGACGCCGGTACCCAGCATGACGGTTCCGGGCAGAGTGAGGCTGCCTTCCTGATAGCGAGTGGTTCGATCTTCCTCCCTGCTCATTCACTCTCCTCTTATTTTTTCATGGGTGGAATCTTGGAACAGCAGAACGGCTCATGCTTGGCATTTGCCCGGACGTTGTCGTCGGTAAACCGGTACCAGGCCAGTTTGCGCCGGGCCCACCATCCGGATTTTAATCGGCCACCGTAGGCCTTGACAAGTTCCAGTAATTCATCGGCGGTCCAGTGAGTTCCGTCGTACGTCACGTGCAATGTGCCATTCGGCTTACGCTCGGCGAAATCAACGCAGGGGTGGTGGTTAAGGTCGTGGATGATATCCTCCCACTGATTTTCTCCAAGCCCCTCGACGGCCACTTTCCGGCGTAGCAAGAACGACTCCTGATTGGTTGCTTTGTGTGCTTTGGTCATGGAATGGCACCTCTCTTCCTGATGACTTTTCCCTGTATCAAAACACTTCAACCTGAACTGCGACTGAAAACAGACACAGACTTTCGGTGGATTTGAGTTACATCAAATCTTAGACGAAAAAGGGCCATGAGGTTTCCCATGGCCCTTTAGCATCAACGTCAGAATGCGATGCGTGCACCGATTACGGCAAACCAGTCTTCTTTGCTTCCGCCATCCGTTTCAGCGAAATCCGCAGTGTCACCGTAATTTCGTTCATGCACCACACCGATATAGGGCGAGAAGGCGCGATCAATTAAATCATAACTCAGACGCAGTCCGGCTTCGGTGGACACCAGACCTTTGCCGACGCCAATTTCCCGATCCTCACTGAATGCGACCGTCGCATCCAGCGTTGCCGCGAGGATCCAATAATTGGTGAGCAATAATTCATACTCTGCATCCAGCGCAGCGGACGTCTCACCTTCGTCGCTCACATACAGGTTGGCATCAACTTCAAACCATTGTGGCGCAAGCCCTGCGACACCCAGCACGGCATACGTGCGATCCGGTCCCTCAGGGGTGTCGAAGCGAACACCCGCTTTGGCGTCGAAGAACTTGGATATGGGGATCTGGCCGACCAACTGGTTTTCCAGTGTTTCGTAGGCCTGCTCCTCTATCTCGTATTCACCGGTGGTGAGCAGCCGGACTTTAAAATCATCGGTGCCATAGAAGGCATCCGCATTCCAGACGCCCAGTTCCTCGTCATCGTCACTGTAGCGGTATTCAAATTCCTCGAATTGAACACCCCATGTTGTAAGCGGCTGTTTACGAGCGGTAGTGTCGGAAATCATTTCCTGAGCTGTCACCGCCGTTGAGAAACCGGCAGAGGCAAGAAAACTGACGGCGACAAGTGATCGAATACGGCTCATGCCTCACCTCCATCTTCAGCAAACCCATCGGTTTTGGCCTGTGTCGACTCTGGCCCACCTTCAACAATGACCTTGCGGAACATTCCAGCGGCCGCGTGATAGGACAGGTGGCAGTGGAATGCCCACTGGCCGGGCTCGTCGACCTCGGTTTCCATGTACACCGTGGTACCCGGGTTCACGTTGATTGTATGTTTGATCGGGTTCCACTGGCCGGCGCCAACGTCCAGAATCGACCACATGCCGTGCAGGTGCATGGGGTGTGTCATCATGGTTTCATTCACAAACTTGAAACGGACCCGCTCACCGTATTTGAGACGAATCGGATCGGCGTCTTCATACTTGACGCCATTAATGCTCCAGGTGTAACGCTCCATATTACCGGTCAGGCGAAGCTCTATTTCCCGGGTCGGTTCCCGGTCTTCGTACAGCGGATCCTGAGCCTTCAAGTCAGCGTAAGACAGAAACTTACCTCCATTCGCCGCTTTGGGCATGAGGCCACTGCCCTTGGCATAGAAAGGATCGCTTTTATCTTCTTTTCCCATCGTCATGGAACCATGGTCCATACCGGACATACCCGAATGATCCATAGCTTCCATATTGGAATGATCCATGCCGCCCATGTTGGACTGGTCCGTCCCCTCCATAGAAGAGTGATCCATCCCGGACATATCTTCTGAGCTGTCCATATCCATGTTCCCATGATCCATGCCCGCCATGCTGCCATGGTCCATACCAGGCATACCGCCCATATCAGCCATGGTCAGTCGGGCAGCTTCACGCAGTTGCGGCACTGCCGCTTCCATGCCCTCTTCGGGGGCCAGTGTTGCCCTGGCGTATCCGGAACGTCCCATGGATTCGGCGAAGATGGTGTACGCCTGCTCATCCTTCGGACGTACGATCACGTCGTAGGTTTCCGCTACACCAATCCGGAATTCATCGACACTAACGGGCTGAACGTTGTTGCCATCGGCCTGAACGACGGTCATATCCAGACCAGGAATCCGGATATCAAAGTAGGTCATGGCCGAAGAGTTGATGAATCGCAGCCGGATGCGTTCGCCCGGCTCAAAAAGCCCAGTCCAGTTCTGGTCCGGCCCCTTACCGTTGATCAGACCCGTAAAGCCTTGCAGGTCCTCAACGTCCGCTTTCATCATGCGCATGTCGCCCCAGGCCATCCGGTCTCGGACCGTATTCATCAGGCCATTCTTTGACGCGTCCGAGAAAAACTCGCCCACGGTTTGCTGCTCGCGGTTGTAATAGTCCGGCATCATTTTCAGGTTGCGCATGATGCGGTCACCGGAATGGGGGTGCTTATCAGTCAGCTGTACCACGAATTCACGATCGTAGCGGAACGGCTCACGGCCCTCGGGCTCAATGACAATGGCACCATAGGCCCCGTCTGGCTCCTGAAAACCAGAGTGGCTATGAAACCAGTAGGTGCCTGCTTGCTGGATAGGGAATTCATAGGTGAACGTTTCACCCGGCTTGATGCCAGGGAAACTGATACCTGGCACACCGTCCTGATTGAAAGGCAGGATCAGACCGTGCCAGTGAATGGACGTCATCTCATCCAGGTTGTTGGTCACATTGATCTTGACGGTTTCACCTTCCTTGAAGCGCATAACCGGTCCCGGAGATGCACCGTTATAGCCAATACCTTCTTTCACGAAATCGCCGGTATCAATTTCGACCCGATCAACCGTGAGATCATATTCGCCGGCCATAACCGATGTAGACATCAGCAGGCCTAACAACACCGAACCTAAACGGCTTTTCATGTTTATTACTCCAAATCGCACTGCACCAAGGCCCCCACAGGAGAAATACCTGTAAGCCTTCTGCTTCAACGCCTTACTAAAGAGCTGAGTTACTGGAACTTAACGTCGCCGTACATCCCTGCCTGGTAATGACCCGGCACATTGCAGGCGAACTCGATATTGCTGTTATCGGAAAACTTCCAGATGACTTCCTGGCTCTGGCCCGGTTCCAGCAGGACGCTGTTGGGGTCATCGTGTTTCATGGACTGGCCGTTCCCCATGTCCATTTCCATCATGTCGTGGTTGAGTTTTCCGCCCTGGATGACGCCATGCTCGACCATCATCATCATTTCCTCCTGATGGCCCTCGTGCATCTCTGGGGTGCCGATGTTGAATTCGTGAACGAGGTTCCCTTTGTTCTCCACCATGAACCGCACCGTTTCCCCGGGGCTTACGGTGATTGATTCCGGTTCATAGTAGTTGTCGTACATTTCGACTGTTATGGTTCGGCTGACCTCTGAGGCTTTGCCGGGCTCACCACTCGCAGCGCCGTGACCATGGCCTCCACCATGGGTTCCAGCGGCAAAGGCGGTCGCCGACAATGAGATAGCCGCAGCAGCAACGAGAAATTTTGATATGGTCATATATCTTCTCCCTTGAACAGATTTGGCCCTGGAGGCCGGGTTGTCTCACTCAAAACTTGAGCAATATCCAGAAACGGTTGCTACCATCGCTCAGCAACCTGAATCCATGCTGAAAATCGGAATTATTTTTTTCGTTCAGGCACAATTCAGCTTGGACAACCATACTGACGGGCTTTGATCCTCAAATTGAGAAGGCAAATCAGGAATGCGATTACTTCTGGTGGAAGATGATTCCCTACTGGCGAACGGGCTAAGCGCCCATCTGGAAAAGGCCGGTTTCAGCGTGGATACCGCCCGTACAGCACGGGACGCCGGGCAACTCGGGCAGCAGGAAAGCTACCAGGCCGGTATTCTTGACCTGGGCCTGCCCGACGGCAACGGTCTGGACGTACTGAGGCAGTGGCGGACGCATAAGGTCAGCTTCCCGGTGCTGATCCTGACCGCCAGAGGAGACTGGAAGGACAAGGTCAATGGACTTAAGGCCGGCGCCGATGATTACCTCGCGAAACCTTTCCAGACCGAAGAACTGATTGCCCGGCTTCACGCCATCGTCCGGCGAAGCGAAGGTCGAATAATGGATATCCTGACAGCGGGCCGATTCGAGCTGGACGAAAATCGCCAGACGTTAAGATCCGGTGACCAGACCGAACATAGCCTGACCGGTACGGAGTTCCGCTTGCTCCGCTGTCTGATGAGTCGACCCGGGCAGGTTTTTTCGAAAGAGCAGCTTCTGGACCAGCTATACAGCCTCGACGACACACCCAGCGAGAATGTTATCGAAGCCTATGTACGGCGGCTCAGGAAGCTGGTGGGTCCGGACACCATAAAGACCCGACGCGGTCAGGGGTACCTGTTCGATGCCGATAGCCGCTAGACCTCACTCAGTCAGGGCGATGCTCCTGATTCTGCTGCTTCCGGCCGGTATTGGCCTGATGGCGCTAGCCTGGATCATCCATGGGGCCTTGCTGGAGAGGATGTCCACGGACTTTGTAGAAAGCCGCCTGAAAGACGAGGTGGCTTTTCTGGAACACCAGATCCGCCAGTCCGGCGGCCGAACTGACACACTCCAGACCGGCGACTACTTTCAGGAAGTGTTCCACCACGCCTTCGCCATTGCCTCTCCGTCCGGGCAGTCCATTTCACCGAAAACCTGGACACCGCTGCTGAGGCCGTTGCTCTCGTCCGAACAGGAAGGAGCCGTGAGAGTCCGGGATGCTGAGGTGCCCGCTGCGCCTTCCGAAATGCTGGGGTATCGCCGTGCCTTCACGGTCGACGGAAATTCCTTCGTGGTCATTGTTGCTGAGGATATGGAGGCACTGCAGCAAAGTCAGGCCGAACTCCACACCTGGACCGCCGTCGTTTCGGTTTTACTGGTCATTCTGATGATCGGGAGCATATGGGTGGGCATCAGTCTGGCCCTGCGGCCAGTAGTGGGCCTTCAGGCGAGCCTGAAAAGACTTCAGTCAGGCGATATTTCCCGTATTAACGCAAATGGCCCGGAAGAATTCCGGCCCCTCGTCCGGCAACTCAATCAGCTGCTGGATTCACTGGATGACCGGTTGGAACGCTCCCGTGACGCCCTTGCCAACCTTTCCCACAGTGTGAAAACGCCCATAGCGGCTGTCAGACAGATCCTGGAAGACACGAGCCGCCCGCTCGATAAGAACCTGAGACGGGAAATGGCGTCGCGCCTCGACGACATAGATGCTCAGCTTGAGTCAGAAATGCGGCGAAGCCGGTTTGCAGGCCCACAGGTCGGCCAAAGTGCCTGCCCGGTCAAACAGGCCCGGGACCTGCTGTGGATGGTCGGCCGCCTCTACCCCGATAAATCTTTTGAACTATCAACATATCTGCCTGAACACCGTCGCTGGCCTGTCGAGGAGCATGATCTGAACGAAATCCTTGGCAACTTGCTGGATAACGCGGGCAAATGGTCGTTCCGCTGGGTGGAGCTCACCCTGGGTGAAGATCAAGGCCAGTTAAAAATTATCATCAGCGACGATGGGGCCGGCGTCTTAGAGACAGCCCGCTCAAAATTGGGCACGCGGGGATTAAGACTGGACGAGCAAAAACCCGGTCATGGCCTGGGACTGGCTATTGTCCACGCGATAGTTGAGCGTTATCAGGGGCTGGTTCATTACACGTCGAGTAAAGCGGGAGGTTTTGCTGCAGTTGTTGAGATTCCTGGTTCAGATTGATTCGGCGTCACGGTCTTCCCAGGATCAAGTGATACTTCCCTCCAAAATAACCCTAACGCTGTAGTGACATTGTGAATCTGACCACCTGATCACTGAAGTCTTCTTTTGGGTCTGTCAGTAAAATGACTGCGGGCCAGGAGACCTGGCCCGAACAAAGCTCACTGCCCTGCTAGAATGCCGCCTAATTCCAGTAGTACGTGTGGCCCGCCTTAGCGCCATCGACAAAAACATCAACGTACCGGTAGGTCATTACGCAGCCCTCCGGGTTGCTGCCCCTCCAGACATTGGACCCCACTGACACATTCTCCCTTTTACGGGGAGCGGTTTGGCAGACCCTCGTTTTGTTCCAGCCTGCCAGCCCATCCCCGTAATCGCTGTTTTCAACCCGCTCGTACACTTACCGCTCCTCGACATAGACCCCAAAACCATAGGTGCTGGACATGTTGCTTCCCCCACTGCTGCCGTCAGCACTAACAGCACGCGAAGAGAACGGCGGCAAAGGCGGTTTGATGTCTTCCAGGCGGTCCTTCATCGCGGATTTCGCCGCACCGCACCCGAATGGGAACCTCCGGGCAGACACAGCCAAATGGCACATTCATCCTAGGATACTGAACTGGATACCGCAGGCTGCGTATTCCAAACCAAGGTTGCCACTGATTCCAGACGAAGCCTGCCACCCATTCCACGCGAAAGCTGCCACTGATTCCACGGCAAAGCTACCACCCCGGCAGGCTGCCTGAACCGTTATCAAAATCGTCCGGCTCGGGATAACTTAACGGTACTCTGACCCTTTTCATCCGGAGATGGGCCAGATGCCAGCGAAGAGGTTATCCGTGCGTAAGATCAAAGAAGTTCTTCGCCTCAAGTGGGAGCGAGAGCTGAGTAACCGCGAGATGGCAGCGGCCTGTGGCGTCAGCCGCCCCACCGTAAGCGAATACCTGCGCCGTACGGTTGAGGCGGGTCTGAGCTGGCCGTTGCCAGCGGATCTGGAGGAGGTCCATCTGGAGCAACTGCTGTTCTCGCAACCACCGGATCTTCCGACACAGGCCCGATGCATCCCGACTGGCAACACATCCGCGACGAACTCACGTGCAAGAATGTCACCCTGTTCCTGCTCTGGCAGGAGTACCGGCAAGCCACCCCCTACGGTTATCAGTACAGCTGGTTCTGCGAGCACTACCGCGTCTGGCGGGGCAAGCTGGACCTGATGATGCGCCAGGACCATTGGGCCGGAGAGAAGCTGTTCGTGGACTATGCCGGCCAGACCGTGCCCGTCATTGACCGCACCACCAGAGATATCCACGAGGCACAGGTCTTCGTGGCGGTGATGGGCGCGTCCAATTACACTTACGCCGAAGCCTCCTGGAGCCAGGCATTGCCGGACTGGATCGGCTCTCACACCCGGGCCTTCCAGTACCTGGATGGAGTTCCGGGATTAGTGACTCCCGACAATTTGAAATCGGGCGTTTACCAAGGCTCACCGGTAAGAGCCGGACCTCAATCCAACTTACCAGGATATGGCTGCCCATTATGGGGCCGCCATCGTTCCTACCCACGCCCGCGAGCCCAGGGTCAAGGCCAAGGTGGAAGGGGGTGTGTTGATCGTCGAGCGCTGGATCCTGGCGGCGTTGCGCCATCGCCAGCACTTCTCGCTCATCGACGGTCACTACTACTCAGTGCCCTACACCGTGATCAAAAAAAAGGTGGAGGTTCACATCATCCATAATAACATCGAATACTTTTACCGGGGCAACCGTGTCGCCAGTTACCGCACCCTATCAGCCTATTTGTCCAGTAGGCGAATTAACCTGAATTCAATAGTCCCGGGGCGGCATAGGAGTATTCATGCCACGTTATTCCGAAGATCGTAAAGCCGACGTGCTGAAGAAACTGCTGCCTCCGCAGAACCGCAGTGACTTGTCGGTGTCGGCATCGGAAGGCATATCCGATGTGACTCTGTATAGTTGGTTAAAACAGTGTCGACAACAACGAATGCCCGTGCCAGGTAATCGTAATACCGGGGAAGACTGGTCCCCCGAAGCCAAGCTGCCTGTTGCGATTGAAACAGCCTTGATGTCTGAAGCTGAACTCAGCGCCTATTGCCGCGAGAAAGGCCTGTATGCGGAGCAAATGCAGCGCAGGAAATAAGCCTGCCTGCAGGGCTCTGGCATGCAGGAAGACCGGAATAAAGCGGCTCAGAAGCAGAAACGAGTGTCCCGAAAAACCATCAAAAAGCTGAAGGCGGAAGTTCGCCGCAAAGACAAGGCCCTCGCTGAGACTACCTCGCTGCTGGTGCTATCAAAAAGCTCGAAGCCTTGTACGGCGAAGATCCGGACAGCAGCGAGGATGACTGACGCCGCTGGACGGACTTGCAAGGCTTCTGGAGCTTTTTGATGAAGCTGTTGCCGGTGGCGCAGCCCGATGCAGGCCCGCAGAGCTGATGGATATCAGCGAGCGCACATTGAAGCGCTGGCGCACTGTCGACGGTCGGGTGGCTGAAGACCACCGTGCCGATGCAGAACGGGCTAAACAGCCCCATAAACTCACCCAGGCCGAGGAGTTGGCCATTCTGGGTGCATGTAATCAACCTCAGTACCGGAATTCACCACCGTCGCAGATCGTGCCGTCACTGGCTAATAAAAGCGTCTATCTGGTCTCTGAATCGTCGTTTTAACGGGTGCTGAAGAAACACCGGCAACAGAATTATCGGGGACGGATGAAGCAGCCCCGGAAGGTGCCTGAGCCGACTAGCTTTACCGTGACAAGCCCGAACCAGGTATGGAGTTGGGACATCAGTTATTGTCCGTCAGCGGTACGAGGCCAGCATTGGTATCTGTACCTGATCATGGACATCTACAGTCGCAGGATCATTGCCTGGTATATCCATGGCAGAGTTCCGGCGGGTTGGCCAAGAAGCTCATTAAACGCGCTCTATTGCCAGAGGGCTGTTGGCACAATCCGCCGGTGTTGCACTCTGACAATGGAGCACCGATGACGTCTTACACTCTCAAAGCCAGACTGGCTGACCTGGGCATATTTGATGTCCCACAGCCGGCCGAGGGTCAGTAACGATAATCTTATTCGGAGTCGTTGTTCCGGACGGTCAAATACTCCCCGGAATGGCCGTCAAAGGGCTATGCATCGCTCACGGCCGTGCGCGAATGGATGCTGGCGTTCGAGGAGGCCTACAACGAGAAGAATCTGCACAGTGGGTCCGGTTCGTGACACCGGCAGATCGCCATCTAGGTATTGATCATGAGCGCCTGGCACATCGGAAAATGGTTTATGAAAGAGCAAAGCGCCGGAATCCACGGCGCCGGTCTGGCCCCACCCGAAACGGGGAAGTAGCCGGACCGTTCTCGCTCAATTCTGGCAAATTGAAGGAAATTGAGCGTAATAAGTTGGGGTATCCGGATTAAGTGGTAGATGGAGCCCCCTTGCTCCTTCGAACCCTTAACTCTCCCAGAAGGTTGATAGATCGACGCCGTAGTTTTTCTCAGGCTCGGGAAGACCCATGCTGTAGGTCATGGTGGCCTTGCCCAGGAAGGGGGATTCCTTGATCTGCGGCACCTTCTTCTTGTGCTTGGTGGTGTAGAGCATCCGGGCCCGCATCACCTCGAATGAGTAGCCCCGGCCATCGCGGTTCTTGTCCTTGGCCAGCCGATTGATCGACTCCGTGAAGGCGTTGGTGATTGGGGTGTCGGTTTCGAAGTAGGCCAGCACCTCCTCGCGCCATCCGCTGACGGCGCTGACGAGATCCTTCCACACCTCTTTCTGCCCCTGTGGAATGTCGTCAATCCAGCGGGCCAGCGCCTTTTCGGCATCACGCCGGGTGGTGCTGTCCCAGATGTGGTAGAACCGCTCCTTGTGCTCGTAGGCCGCCAGGAGCTGAGGGAAGGCCCCTGTCCATGTCTCCATGATAAGCCGCTCGCGATCTGAAACGTCGTGGGCACGCTTCAGCAGGATCTTCCTATCGCCCTTGAGGGTCCGCCGCTGGTTTGGCTTCAGATCCTTCCTGAGTCCCTTACGCACCTTCTCCAGGGCTTCGTTGGCCATCCGCACCACATGGAACTTATCGACCACAATGCGAGCCTGCGGCAGTACCGCCTGGACAGCACGGCGGTAGGGTTTCCACATATCCATGCTGACGATCTCGACCTGGTGGCGCTCGGTCATGCTCATGAGGCGCCTCGTCACCGCGTCCTGCTGGCGACCGGGCAGCAGGTCCAGTAGGGTACGCTCCTCCAGGTTGGTCAGGATGCAGCGGTAGCGGCGGTTCAGGTACAGCTCGTCGATCCCCAGGCAGCGGGGTGTCTCGAAACGATGCCAGGCTGCCAGGAACTCAGCCTTCTTCTTGAATATCTCGCGGACAGTCTTCTCGTCGAGGCCCGTGGTATCAGCCACGTAGGCGTAGGGGTGATTGAAGGCTTCCTTCTCGACGTGGTTGTAAAGCCTCCGCGTCATGCGGTGATCGTCTACCATTTCCGGAAGAGCTGGCCGGAACGTCCTTCCACACGCCCGGCAGGTGTAGCGGCGACGGACCACCCAGAGGGTGACCCGCTTTCCGTGGATGGGTAGGTCGCGATAGGCCACATCGCGCTTGCCGAACCTGACAAACTCACTCTCAACGCCGCATTCCTCGCAAGCTAGAGGCTCAGGAGCTTCGACCTGGTAGTGGAGATCATGCTCTTCCATCTTGGTGCCTAGGACGTGGTACTCGGGAAGGTGAAGGATGTTGTCAGGCAAGCTAGTCATGCAAACTTTCCTTGTCGACATGGTCCATAGATGATCGCGACTCTTTGACCGCGTTGTTTTCAACGAACTGAAGGTGAGTTACTCCCTTGGGTCTTCTGCTTCTCTGAGCCCTTCATGCAATGACGCAATTAGCGGGCAAGTGATATTGCCTTGTTGTGCATGGCATCTGTCGACCATTTCGCTCAGCACCTTCTCAATTCTTTCAAGCCTGTCGATCTTCTCGCGAACGTCCCCTAACTTGTGCTCTGCGAGAGCACTGGCTTCTTGACAGTGGGCGCCATCTTCCAGCCGAAGTAGGTCACTGATCTCATCCAGACTAAAGCCCAGCTGCTGCGCCGTTTTCACGAACGTCAACCTGTCGATATCGGCGGCACTATAGCGTCGAATACCTCCGGGAGGGCGTTCGGGCTCCGATAATAGCCCTCGTCGCTGGTAATAGCGGATTGTCTCGACATTGACGCCGGCCGCCTTGGCCAGGCCGCCAATGGTCATGGTGTCCGCCACTTTATCTGCATGTCTCTTCATGATGCTTGACTCCGTACCAAGCTACGGAAGTAACCTTATCGTAGCTCCCCCCATCCCGAAAGGAGAATCGTCAATGCGGACATCTAAAACGGGGCGAGGGCCCCTGGCCGCCGGAGGAGTCGCGGCCCTCCTGGCCTCGGCGTGTTGCCTCGGCCCGCTGGTGCTGATCACGCTGGGCGTTTCCGGCGCCTGGATCAGCAATCTGGCGGCGTTGGAGCCCTATCGCCCGCTCTTTATCGGCGTCGCGCTGGTGGCGATGTTCTTCGCCTGGCGTCGCGTCTTTCGGCCAGTGGAAAAGTGCCAGCCGGGAGAGGTGTGTGCCGTGCCACGGGTCAGGACGGGCTACAAGGCGATCTTCTGGCTCGTATCGCTGCTGGTGCTAATCGCCCTGGTATTCCCCTACATCTTGCCCCTGTTCTATTAAAAGGAGATCTACCATGAAAGCTCGTTTCGCCTTCATCGCGCTACTCGCCCTGCTCAGCACGCCCGCCTTAGCGGCCCTGCAGACCGTGACGCTGTCGGTGCCGGGCATGACCTGTGCCGCCTGCCCGATCACCGTCAAGGCCGCCCTCAACAAGGTGGACGGCGTCTCGCAAGTCGACGTGAGCTACGCGGATCTCGAGGCCGTGGTCACCTTTGACGACGCCCGAACGTCGGTGGAGGCATTGACCGAGGCCACCATCAACGCTGGGTATCCATCAACCCCGACATCCTCGCAAGCGGATCGAGAGTGATCATGAAGAATCCCAAGCCCCTGCTGCGCGTGAGCGTGATCGGCACCGTCCTGGTGGCATTGTGCTGCTTTACGCCGATCCTGGTGATCCTGCTTGGCACGGTGGGCCTGGCGGGGCTGACGGGCTATCTCGACGTTGTGTTATTGCCGGCCCTGGCCTTCTTCATCGGCCTGACCATTTATGCGATTTGGCGTAAGAAGCAGTTCGACGCCTGTTGTGACAACGGCTCTATCAAATCAAGGAATACGCCCCCTGAGTGACATCAAGCAGCTGCACATCGCGGTCATCGGGTGAGTTGTTTACGAGCTTGCCCGCCACGGTGAAGGAATAAGCGTGAAAGATTCGCAGAAATTTTTAAGCGTCGTGCTTGGCACCGGGTTGATGGTGCTGTGTTGCGCCGCGCCAATCGCCCTGGTGCTATTCGGTACGGCGGGCCTGGCCGCGTTGGCAGGCTATCTCGATTACCTGCTGTTTGCCGCCCTGGCCATCGGCTTACCTCTCTACGCGCGATACCACAAGCGGAAGCAGGATGCCGGCTTTACTAATGAAGACTCGGAGAAACGTGATGATTGAACTCAACGTGAGTGGCATGACCTGTGACCGCTGTGCGGATCATGTCAGGGAAGCCCTGGAGAAGCTGCCCGGCGTGCAGTCGGTGGAGGTATCCTATCCTCAGGGGACGGCATCGGTAGCCGTTGATCCGGAGACACCGGCCTCGGCGTTGACGTTTGCCGTGACCCGACTTGGCTACCAAGCTCGACTGGCCAACAGTGGGCCCACTTCCCCGGCAGGCGCATCGGTGTCCAAGGGCCGTGATGAAGACGCCCCGCACATCGCGGTGATCGGCAGCGGCGGCGCCGCCATGGCGGCGGCCCTGAAAGCCGCCGAGCGCGGCGCCCGGATCACCCTGATCGAACGCGGCACCGTCGGCGGTACCTGTGTCAATACAGGCTGTGTGCCTTCGAAGATCATGATTCGCGCGGCCCATATTGCCCACTTGCGTACGGAAAGTCCCTTCGATGCAGGCCTGAGCGCCCAGGCGCCGGTGGTGGATCGGGCCAAGCTGCTCGAGCAGCAGCAGCGACGTGTCGAGGAACTGCGTGACGCCAAGTACGAGGGGATTCTGCGCGACCACCCGGCCATCACGGTCCTGCACGGCGAGGCCCGGTTTATCGATGCCCATAGCCTGATGGTCAAGCTGAACGAGGGCGGCGAGCAGGTCGTCCACTTCGACCGCGCCTTAATCGGTACTGGCGCCCGACCGGCAGTACCGCCGATCCCGGGTCTTGCCGACACCCCCTACCTGACCTCTACCAGTGCGCTGGCCCTGGACACCCTTCCCGAGCGGCTGATTGTGATCGGCGCCTCGGTGGTGGCCCTGGAACTGGCCCAGGCCTTCGCCCGGCTGGGCAGCCGGGTCACGGTGCTGGCCCGCAGCCGCCTGCTCTCCCAGGAAGACCCGGCGGTAGGGGATGCGGTGGAGGCGGCGTTTCGCCGCGAGAGCATCGAGGTCCTCAAGCAGACCCAGGCGAGCCGCGTGGACTACACCGACAATGAATTCATTGTCGACACCAACGCCGGCACCTTGCGGGCGGATCAACTGCTGGTGGCCACCGGACGGACACCCAATACCGAGGCCCTGAACCTGGCGAGCCTCGGCGTGGAAACCGCACGTGGGGCGATTCTGGTCGATGAGCATCTGCACACCACGGTGCCGGGGCTCTATGCCGCCGGTGACTGCACCGATCAGCCGGAGTTCGTCTATGTCGCCGCCGCCGGGGGCAGCCGGGCTGCCGTCAACATGACCGGGGGCGAAGCCACCCTGGACCTGAGCGCCATGCCGGCGGTGATCTTCACCGACCCCCAGGTGGCCACCGTCGGCCTGACGGAAGCCGAGGCCATCGAGCAAGGCTTCAGCGTCGATACCCGCGAGCTGGACCTGGAAAACGTGCCGCGTGCGCTGGTGAATTTCGACACCGGTGGTTTCATCAAGCTGGTGGCCGAACGCGACTCGGGCCGGTTGCTGGGGGTGCAGGCGGTGGCGGGGGAAGCCGGTGAGCTGATCCAGACGGCGGTGATGGCGCTACGCGCACGCATGACCGTACACGACATCGCCAATGAGCTATTTCCCTACCTGACCATGGTGGAAGGGCTCAAGCTCTGTGCCCAGACTTTCACCAAGGATGTGACGCAGTTGTCCTGCTGTGCCGGGTGAACGATATGAGCGCGACCGTGGTGCCACTGGGCGGCGGCACCACGGGTTTTGGGCATGGACACCACAGGGAGCTCTGTCACGATGAACACGACACTACCCGATTGCGGGATGATGGGGGCGATGGGCTGGATAATGCCAGTGATCGGAATTGCCCTACTATTGCTGCTGGTCCTGGGCATCGCCTGTTTGGTGAAGTATCTGCTCTCTAGCAAGTGAGCGTACTGAGCGAGCCATCAACCAGCTAATCCGTTGTGGGTTGAGTTTGTCGGCCACCTTTCTCTCTCGCATACCAACCAGATAATCCGGATACCCATAAGTTGGCCCCTTAAACGCGCCCTGATGCTGGGTAGTTGCCGGTACAAGAGCATCGAATCCATCCTCAAACACCGTCTGGATCAGCAGCCCCTGGAAGAGCAACAGGAACTGGCCTTGCCCGACACCCACGACAACATCCGTGGCCCGGCCTACTACTACTGAAGGATCTCTGACATATTGAAACACCCCACATTGGATAAGCTCCACGCTCTCAAACTGACCGGCACGGCTGCCGCCCTGGCGGATCAGTCGGCCACCCCCGACATCACCGACCTGAGCTTCGAGGAGCGCCTCGGGCTACTCGTGGATCGGGAAATGACCGAGCGGGACAACCGGCGCATGAGTAGCCAGCTGCGCCGGGCCAAGCTGCTGCACACGGCCATCCTCCAAGACATCGATTACCGGAACTCACGGGGCCTAGATAAAGGGCTGGTGCAATCACTGGCCGGCTACCAATGGGTGAAAGAGCACCTGAACGTGCTCATTACCGGGCCCACCGGCGTTGGCAAAACCTGGCTGGCCTACGCCCTGGCGCATAAGGCCTGCCGGGAATGCTACACCGCACAGTACGTGAGCCTGACCCGACTGATGCGGGAGCTGACCATTGCCAAGGGCTACGGCCAGTACGCCAAACTCCTGACCAGCCTCGCCAAGGTCGACGTGCTGACCCTGGATGACTGGAGGCTGATGAAACTGAGTGCGGAGAACCGGCAAGACTTGCTGGACGTGCTGGAAGACCGACATGGCCGAGCTCCACCATCGCCACTAGCCAATTACCCATCGAGGAATGGCATGACGTAATCGGTGACGCCAATCTGGACCAGCTCGTTCATAACGCCTACAAGATCAATGTCCGGGGTGAATCCATGCAAAAGCGAAAGGGAAAGGGAAAGTTGGCGGACACTACGAGTTCGGAGTAAGAAGAGAAACCCCGCGTCCCTACGCTCCGATGGGTGGCAGCCTTGCTCAGGTCCGGGTGGCAGGTTTCACATGGAATGGGTGGCAACCTTCAGCGGTTTACGCAGCGTGTCGACCTTTGAGCGATATGTCCCTTCTTCCACCAACAAGCGGCTATAGCTGTAATGAAGCTCCGCCAACACCTTAATAATCACTTCCCGGGCACTAGGGTCACTCAAATCTCTTTCTAGCCGCGTCTTAAAGGTCTCAACAGCGATATCAAAATTCTTTAACAGCAGCCCTTCCTCATCTCGCAGCCTCTTGAGCAACCTCTGGAATTGTTTCTTTTCCAGCTCGTCAACTCGAGAGTCACGTTTAGCCGGGAGAATACTAAAGACCTTAAAGAGGTAACTTACAGCCTCTGCTTGAGTTGGAAAGCCGATTTTATCGTCCATAGAGCGGCACCTTAGACCTCCCCACCTAAGCGGGGCGGCAGCTGTTATTTCTTCCGGTTAGGGTTTAGCTGAGCACCACGATATCCATGTACACGGCTATTCACGGGGGTCGTTCCATTGCTGCCGCGATTCGTATTGGCTTGATCGGAACGATGATTTTCTCTTTGCCTCTTTGAATTGATCATTTCGTGACTCCTATTGGTGATTATGATGTTGAGGAGTCACCGTACTCGCTTATGAGAGCATCTGGCTGCTGGAAAATTGGCGACGTACTTTCGCGCCTCAACCTACCTCCATACTTCCGATCATGAGGATTCTATCGATTTTCAGATATATACCACTGACCGGATAGCACCAGGAATGTGGGCTGATCCAGCCGCAATAACTCTTACAGAAAAGGAGACACCGTGAACCCTAACTGCCCTCGTTGTCGCTCTACCCATGTCGTTACTCTCCATGTTGGCCGCAAAACCTGCGGCGCCCTCGGCACGGCGGCAGGTGCCGCCACTGGATTTTCAACTGCCGTGTCCGGTGCCCGTGTTGGAGCCGCTGCCGGGCTCATCGCCGGCCCCGCTGGCCCTACCCTGGGAGGTATTGCCGGCGCTATAGTCGGCGGTCTCGTTGGCGGCTTTGCGGGCGGCTCCGCCGGCGCGGCCGTTGGCGAGATGCTCGATGAGACCGTTCTAGATAGCTTCGAATGTCTGGAGTGCGACTACCGATTCAGCGCGGAACTGGAATAAGCCTGCCCTACCCCTCTAACCCGCACAAAGCCCGCCCATGCGGGCTTTTTTCTTCTGGAGATCGCTATGTGCGACTACGATACAACATTCGTAAAGAGCGAGAAGGGCCTCTATCACGCCTCCGGCCCGATAACCTCGGATGACATCATCCGCACAGCCGCCGCCATCCTTCAGGAGAACCTGACGCGCGGCGACACCCTGTCCCACCCGGAGGAGGCCGCGCGTTTCCTGCAGATGACTTTGGCCAACGAGAAGAACGAGCACTTTGCGGTGCTGTTCATGAACAACAAAAATCAGGTGCTGAGCTTCGAGCGACTGTTCTCTGGCACCGTCGACGGCGCCACCGTCCACCCCCGGATCGTGGTGCAGAAGGCCCTGGAGTGGAACGCAGCCTCTGTAATCCTGGCCCACAATCATCCTTCAGGGCACAGCGAGCCGTCCCAAGCGGATCGCGACGTTACCCAGCTACTGGTGAAAGCTCTTGGCCTCATTGACGTCCGCGTCCTTGATCACTTGGTGGTATCCCGATCTGGCTGGGAAAGCCTCTCCCGGCGCGGCTGGGTCTGATCCGCCTCCTTTTCGTTCCCACACCGTACTACCCGATCACGGCCCCGCCTGATGGCAAGGGGCGCTTTTATGCCGTTCACAAGGAGCAAACATGACTCACCTCGTAGACGAGATGGCCTATACCGACCAGACCCCGTGGCATGGCCTGGGCAACGCGCTGTCGCCCGGCCAGTCCATCGAGACCTGGGCCCGCCAGGCGGGGATGGAGTAGCCGGAGATCGAGAAGTTTCTGATCGGGCCTTTCCAAGAGCGCCCGCTGTCGAAGCGCACTACGGCCAATGAACGGGCCATGGCGAAAGTCCACGCTCTGTTCCACGGCGCGGGCCGGGGTGCGGATCTGCCTTCCGCCAAGGGCACTGCCTATGGCCTGCTCAATGCCGTTACCGAGTTCGTTGACCATGAACGGCGGGCACGGAGCTTCTATCACAGGCTGGACTCCGCGTGGTTCGACCAGGGCGCGAGTTTGAAGCAGAGGGCGCTGGATCAAGCGGTGTTGTTGGCTGATTGACGCCTTTACCACACCGCAAGCATTACGGGCCGGTATCCCCGCCCCACCGGCTCAACATCTATCTTTTTCACCGGAGAAACGCCATGCCTCCCAACGATCCCTCTCCCTATCGCCGGCTCGCCCTGGCGTCGGACCTGCAAAGCGAGACGCTGCCTCAGGCCGTGGCGCCGGTCTGGGGGGCCTTTCTGTTCGAGGGCCTGATGACGTCCAAAAAAGACCCTCACCGAAGTGAGCGCCTACTGAATTTCTGGCAAGCGGGCCGCATGAAGCTGGTGACGGAGAGCTGCCGCTATCTGGACCGGATTTGGGCGTACAGCCGGCGCCACTGGCGGCACCTGAGCCCAAGACACGGCACGTTCGAGTTTGAGGTCATCTCTGCTTTCGGGGATTTGTTGGGCTTCCACCTGATCCTGAATCACGGTGAACTCCCATCCGACGAGGAGGCCGACCTGGTCATCCAGGGCTTGGTCGACGCGTTCTTTACCCGTGATGACGCTCTCTGAGCACGGAGGCCCCGCCACCAACCTGAGCAAACTACTCCTCGATCAGCCCCAGCAGTGCCTTGCGGCGCTTGATCGTTAGACGACGGTACGCCTTGATCAGCGCTACCTCGCCGTCATCACTGGTGGTGATGGTTTGCGCCTCTCGCAAATCGGCGTCGTGCCCATAGACCAATTCATCCAGAGACACATCCAAAACCCGCTTCAGCTCAAGCAGATAGCTGAATCTCGGGGGATCGTTCCCCAGTTCCCACGACGAGACGGTCGTCTTGCTGACGCCCAGCTCCATACCCAACCGCTCCTGCGTCAGGTTTGACCGCTCGCGGGCGGCTCTCAACCGCTTTCCAAACTCTTTGGTCTGCATGGGAAGTCTCGATAGCAATCAGCCTCATAAGCTACGCAATTGGCCTTATGCTGTCGTACGGCCAGGCTTTACTTTTGGTAAGGCCATGCCATACTTTTTCGATATAAGTAAGGAAGCTTTGTCTATGAATAAGGACAACGGAGCCCGGCCCGGAGGCACCACCCCCGGTTTTCGGTCTCCCATCGCGAACGCTTGGCGGAGATCAAGCGACTTGACCAACCCCTCGAAGCAGCGGCGGGCGAGCCATCCCGTGGCCCGCTCCTCCGTCGTGCTTTTCAAAGCGAAAAACAAATGATCTAGGGAGTAACAATAATGATTCGATGGATCGGCTATGGCCTGATCATGGCCTGCTTGATATTAGCTGGGTGCGGCGGAGGGGGTTCCTCCGGCGGTGAGGAAGAGACGTCCGACCCCAGCCCTGGCGCCACCAACACCGCGCCGCTCGCGGACGCGGGCAAGGCCCAAAGCGTCAAAGTGGGCGATACCGTCACCCTCAATGCCTCTGAAAGCCACGACGAGGACGGCGACACCCTCACCTACGCTTGGTCGTTGAGCGCCCAACCTGACGGCAGCGGCGCGGTCCTCGCGGACAGCGACACCGTCAAACCCACCTTCGTGGCTGACAGCGAGGGCGAGTACACCGCCGAGCTGATCGTAAATGACGGCCAGGTCGACAGTGAGCCCGCAACGGTCACCATCACAGCCACAATCGCCAACAGCCCACCCGTCGCCGATGCCGGCGCGGATCAATCCGTGAAGACCGGCGAGCCGGTGAACCTCGACGGATCCGCCAGCACGGACGCCGACGGCGACCTGCTCACCTACCAGTGGGCGCTCACCGAGCAGCCAGGTGGCAGCGTGGCGTCCCTGTCGGACGCGAACACCGTCGATCCGTCATTCACGCCCGATGCGGACGGGGAGTACGTTCTCACGCTGACGGTTAGCGATGGCGAAGCAACAGGCGTGGCTGACGAGGTGACCATAACAGCGGCAACACCGAACAGCGCGCCGACGGCGGACGCCGGCGAAGACCAGAGCGTCCTTGTAAGCGACGTAGTGACGCTGAACGGGTCGGCAAGCGCCGATCCCGATGGCGACGCGCTGCTCTACTCCTGGCGCTTTGTGAGCCGCCCAGCGGGCAGCAGCGCGACCCTGCAGGATGCCGAAACGGTCAATCCCACGTTCACTGCCGACGTCGAAGGCGACTTCGTGATCGAGCTGCTCGTTGGCGACGGCGAAGTTGATAGCAATACCGACAACGTCACGGTGAGCGCCACGAAAGCCAATGTAAGGCCCGTGGCCGACGCAGGGGCGGATCAGTCTGTAGTGGAAGGCGATGTCGTCACTCTGGATGCGAGCGGCAGCTCAGACCCGGACGGCGGCACCCTCAGCTATCACTGGCGTTTCGTCTCCAAACCGTTCCAGGCCACGTCCGAGCTTTCGGATCGGACATCGGTAGCGCCCACCTTCACCGCTGATGCCGAAGGTACCTACACCCTGGCATTGACAGTTAACGACGGCGAAATCACTAGTGAAGAAAAGCTTGTGCGCGTTACCGCCTCTGAGGCGAACGCCAAGCCCGTAGCCAATGCAGGCGGCGACATTAACGCCATGACCGGCACGGTGGTGACTCTGGACGGCTCCGCCAGCACGGACGCCAATGGAGATCCGCTAAGCTTCGAGTGGGAGTTCGTATCACAACCTGACGGCAGCGCGGCCTCGCTGTCCAACGCCGCCACCGACAGCCCCTCGTTTACACCCGATGTCGACGGCGCTTATATCGTTGAACTGGTGGTGAATGATGGCCAGGTCGACAGCGCAGGCGACCGCGTTCAGATCAATGCTGAAACCGCCAATAGCGAGCCCGTGGCGGACGCCGGCCGGGATCAAACGGTGGGAGTGGGACGCGGGGTCACTCTTGACGGGTCCGCCAGCACCGACGCCGACGGCGATACGCTGACCTATACCTGGACATTCCAGTCACGACCGGATGGCAGCGTCGTCGCACTCACCAATCCTGGGACCGTGGCGCCGAGCTTCACGCCCGACGTCGCCGGCGACTACGTCGTCAGCCTGACCGTCAATGACGGCAATAAGACCAGCCGCGCCTCAACGGTGCGCGTTACCGCCGTCGAGCCCGAGCTGACCCTGGAGGAGTTTGACGAGGGGGACGTGTTCGACCCAGCAGAATGGCAGATGGTCGGCCTGCCCTATACGTCCTCAAGCACCCTGACCCGCACGTCCACAGGAGAAAGCACCATCACCCTGGCGGAGTTCCGCCTCAAGGCCATCGGCCGGGATTACACCCTCCAGGGTGTCCAGGTCGAGGATCCGACGGGCTCTCCCCTGCCCGCCGGCTTGAATCCCCGCTTTGTGGGACTGACAAGCGGAATCGTGATCAGCGAAGGGGACACCGTCACGTTTGAGCTGGTGGTCGACAAGGTCGTGACCAACAATGCTCAGGTCCGTTTCAGCTTCGAAGTTGGCTCCACTGGAGACCAATTCCAATCCACCTACACGCTGACACTGCGCTAGCTCCTTCCTCTCTCTCACCTGCCTGGTGAGAGAGAGGGACAGCAAGGCACTTTCTTATTTGTCCAGGAACCTAAGCCCCGGACCCCGGAGGGAAAATGGGTAAAGACATTGATATCAAGAAGCTATCCGTCGAAGAACTCGACGATCAAAAGCTTTCCGAGCTAATCGCGGAAAAGGCGTCTTTCCAGATCGTTGCGGTCAAAAATCTAAGCTACGTCGTGAATAAGGTGGAAGTCGCCATTGAGACGGGCGGTTTGAAATGCCGGGTGTATACCGAGTACAGAAGCGCCTCGCTGGCTGGCTTTGTTATACCAACGGGGTTCACTCAGGCCATTAGCATTTATTCAGCAATTGGCATTGCCGCGCACAACATAGCGACTTTCAATCCTGATTATGAAATCGCCAAGAACAAGCCACAGGGGAGAGTGACCGTAATTTACAAGAAGATCTAACACCGCTATCACACGAAGCCCATCGATAGGGATGGGCTTTCCTATTTAAGAGCATCACTCTACTCAACCATGTTCTGATCACGCTCCTCAATGCGAGCCATGATCCAGCCTTCCACCTCGTAGGAAACCCAGCCCACGGACCGGTTGACCAGCGGGACTGACTTCGGGAAGGCATCCTCCGCCATCAGCTTATAGATCGATGACCGCCCCAGCCCCGTGGAGGCAATTACTTCTTCCAATCGCATGATTTTCATTGCTATGTCCTCATAACCCTTCACGGGATGAGGAACGCCCGTCAAAATTCACTCGCGAGGGCCGCAGGTAGCAGCTCCACAATCAGCGACACCTGCCTCGCAAACCTAGTGTGCAAGCTGACCTATCTCCTTCCGGCGTGAACAGCCGAAGGACCTAAAGCCTTGACCGTAAATTTTGGTAGCCGCCTTCGCCATGTAGCTAACGCGCTCGAATATAGCGGCAAACTCTGCAGATCTGTTCGGCCGGTTACTGTTCAAGTAGTAAATCCCGTTGTTTGCATAGTGGACACTTCCGACCACCATCTCCGGCGGGACGCCTAACGCATGGGCCCACGCCCGGACGATGCAATGCGCCATTCCACCTCTGGTCCCCAATCCCGTATTGCCCCCTATAAGGCTCGGAAAAGGGCCCCAGGAGTAGTACGCGTCTTTGTTGACCAGAATGGCCACGTGATAGTGGTTTCGCGCGGATAGGTGCCGTTCAGCGGCCCAGGCGTGGTAAATACGACAGGGGTATCTCCGCGTCTTCATGCTCGCCTCTTTATCCACCTCCCGCTGTAGCCGATGAAAGAATCGTGAGATGGCTGATTCAGGCTGAGACGTCAATTCTGGCGGGTAGTGCAGGTCAAACCGAAACGCGCATAGGCGCTTGTTGACTGACGAGGCCTCCTGCATGGTTTCTAACAATAGATCCAGATATTCACTGACAAAGGGCGCATGACCAGGACAAAGCGGCCACCCCCTCCAGAGGGGACCGTAGGTCAACGTTAAGTTACGGTTCTTCGGATGGGTTTCCACTGCGGTTCTCCTATGACTCTTCGCATAGGAGCGCTAGGAAAACTATTTATTTATTGGTTGGGATTGCCTGACAGAGGCTGATAGACAATAGGCGGGGATGTATATACTACTAAACCAACATGGCTCGCCATTCGCCTAGACGCTAGTCGCCCATAGCTAGCGGTCTGGGGAGCAACTACCCTGAATATATGGCTGTATACTTATATAATCTTGGGTATACGGATTTAATGGTTGATGGGGCACCTTCACCCCATCAATCTGATACCACCCTCAGATGGTTGATAGATCGACTCCGTAGTTGAGTTCCTCTG
>JGI24516J20058_1000012_pt1 | contig 157285 bp, 136 predicted proteins | sample LinPmetageLP39_FD_20058 | JGI IMG/M metagenome (IMG submission 20058) | reverse complement strand
CGGGGCAGCGCCAGCAGCTCGGCGCCGGCCTGTTCCAGCGCCCGGCGGCGGCCGTCCGGGGCGGCGCCCGGGTCGTCGGCGTGGACGATCAGGCAGGGGCCGTCGGCGGTCACCACCGGGCTGTCCACCGGGGTGCGCAGGGCCGGGTCGAGGATCACCCGCAGCGGCGCGCGGAGCGGGCCGTCGGCGTACTCGCCCTGCCGCCATTGCTCCGCACGCACGGTGTAAGAGGGCCGGTCCGCCAGCACCGTGCCGATACCGGTGACGATGGCGCTGCTGCGCGCGCGCAGCCGCTGTACGTCCTCGCGGGCCTCGGGGCCGGTGATCCACTGGGATTCGCCGCTGGCCATGGCGGTGCGGCCGTCCAGGCTAGCCGCGGCCTTGATGCGGATCAGTGGCCGCCCCTGGCTCATGCGCAGCACGAAACCCGGATTCAGGGCGCGGGCGTCCGCTTCCTGGAGACCGGTGTCCACCTGGATGCCGGCGTCGCGGAGCCGTTGCAGACCGGTGCCGGCCACCTGGGGGTTGGGGTCTTCCATCGCGGCGACCACGCGTGCCATGCCGGCCTCGATCAGGGCGTCCGCGCACGGGCCGGTGCGACCGGTGTGCGAGCAGGGTTCCAGGGTGACGTAGGCGGTGGCGCCGCGCGCGTGCTCGCCGGCGGTGGCCAGCGCGTTGCGCTCCGCGTGGGGTTCGCCGGCGCGGGCGTGGAAGCCCTCGGCGATAATCAGGCCGTCATGGGCGAGCACGCAGCCCACGCGCGGATTGGGGTCGGTGGTGTACAGCGCGCGCCGGGCCAGTTCCAGGGCGCGGGCCATGCACTGATGGTCGAAATCGCTGAACCCGGCGCTCATTGCTGCGGGGTATCGTCGTCGTTCGGTTCGCCACCGCCGGCGCGGCCGCGCAGGCGGTCCACCTCGGCGGCGAATTCGGAAATGTCCTGGAAGCTGCGGTAGACCGAAGCGAAACGCACGTAGGCCACGTCATCCAGCTGCTGCAGCGCCTCCATCACGAAGCCGCCCACCTGCCGGGCCGGCACTTCCCGCTCGCCGGTGGCGCGCAGACGGTGGCAAAGCCGGCTGATCGCCGCCTCCAGGTCCTCCACGCTCACCGGCCGTTTCTCCAACGCGCGCAGCATACCGGCGCGCAGCTTCTGCTCGTTGAACGGCTCGCGAGTGCCGTCGGACTTGATCACCCGGGGCATCACCAGCTCGGCGGTCTCGAAGGTGGTGAAGCGTTCGTTACAGCTCAGGCACTCCCGGCGTCGGCGCACCTGCCCGCCGTCCGCGACCAGACGCGAGTCGATCACCTTGGTGTCTTGGGCGGCGCAGAACGGACAATACATGATAGAAGCAATTGATAATGGGTAATTGATAATGGGTGTTGAGACCCACACGGCGGAATCATTGTCTACGATTTCTGGTGGTTTTGGTAATGGCGACCAGAATTTTAAGAAGCTCGCCGCAATCTTCTCGGAGTGAGTCGCCCAAGGCTCTTGGTAAATAGCCCGATTCGATCAGCAAATCGAGCCAGTAATCCGATTCATTGGCCTCTTTAAGCGCCACGGCGATCTTATGGCGGAAATCGGCCGTGCTCTCCGCGTGCTCCGCTTCGCGGACCATGGCACCGACAGCAGTGCCACTACGCAACAATTGGCGGCTGAGAACAAACTCCCGCTGATCGCCTTGCAGCGCTCGACAGGCTGCCACTATCCGTAACGCAAACGTGCGAGATTTCTCTCGCACGATATTCCTTCTGGCCATCCTTGGCCCCCAAATTATCCATTTTCAATTATCAATTATGCATTGCTCTCGTAAACCGGCAGCCGCTGACAGATCTCACCGACCTTGCCACGCACCGCATCGATCACCGCCTCGTCGTCCATGTTGTCGAGGATGTCGCAGATCCAGCCGGCCAGTTCGGTGGCGTCGGCTTCATTGAAGCCGCGGCGGGTGATCGCCGGGGAGCCAATGCGCAGGCCGGAGGTGACGAACGGCGAGCGCGGGTCGTTGGGCACGGCGTTCTTGTTGACGGTGATGTGGGCGCGGCCCAGGGCGGCGTCCGCGTCCTTGCCGGTGATGTCCTGCTTGACCAGGCTGAGCAGGAACAGGTGGTTTTCGGTGCCGTTGGAGACCACGTCGAAGCCGCGATCGATGAACACCTTGGCCATCGCCTGCGCGTTTTTCACCACCTGCTGCTGGTAGGTCTTGAAGGACGGCTCCATGGCTTCCTTGAAGCAGATCGCCTTGGCGGCGATGACGTGCTCCAGCGGGCCGCCCTGGCCGCCGGGGAAGACCGCGGAGTTGATCTTCTTCTGCAGGTCGTCGTTGGCCTTGCCCATGATCAGGCCGCCGCGCGGGCCGCCCAGGGTTTTGTGGGTGGTGGTGGTGGTGATGTCGGCGATGCCCACCGGGCTGGGGTAGACGCCGGCGGCGACCAGGCCGGCCACGTGGGCCATGTCCACCAGCAGGATCGCGCCCACTTCGTCGGCGATGTCACGGAAGCGTTGCCAGTCGACGATCTGGGAGTAGGCGGAGAAGCCGGCCACGATCATCTTCGGCTGGTGCTCGCGGGCCAGCTTTTCCACCTGGTCGTAGTCGATCAGGCCGGTGTCGTTGTCCAGGCCGTACTGGATGGCGTTGTACATCTTGCCGGAGAAGTTGGGCTTGGCGCCGTGGGTGAGGTGGCCGCCGGCGTCCAGGCTCATGCCCAGCACGGTGTCGCCGGGCTTGAGGACCGCCATGTAGACCGCCGCGTTGGCTTGCGAGCCGGCGTGCGGCTGGACGTTGGCCCAGTCGGCGCCGAACAGCTCACAGGCGCGCTCGATAGCCAGGTTCTCGACCACGTCCACGTTTTCGCAACCGCCGTAGTAGCGCTTGCCCGGGTAACCCTCGGCGTACTTGTTGGTGAGTACGGAACCCTGGGCTTCCATGGCCCGGGGCGAGGCGTAGTTCTCGGAGGCGATCAGCTCGATGTGCTGCTCCTGGCGCTCGCGCTCGGCGTCGATGGCGGCCTGGATTTCCGGGTCGAACTCGGCGATGGACATGGATTTAGAGAACATGGGCTACCTGTGGGTCAGATTGCGGGATCAGGGGCGCGTATTCTAACCAAAAGCAGGCGCTTTGACACATGAAAGCCCCTCATCACCACGGTGAGAGGGGCTCATGGAGGCCGGCTTGTGACGCTGCCGGGTCAGGCGGCGTAGTCGTGCCAGGCGTCGCCGCTGTCCCGGTCCACGGCCCGCAGGGTGGGCAGGCGCTCGTCCCCGGCGTCGACCTCCTGACCGCTGAGGCGGAAGGTGGCGATCAGCGCCGCCAGTTGCTCGGCCTGGTGACGCATCTCTTCGGCGGCGGAGCTGGTTTCTTCCACCATCGAGGCGTTGTGCTGGGTCATGGTGTCCAGCTCGGCGACCGCGGTGTTGACCTGGCCGATGCCCTGGCTCTGCTCCTGGGCGCCGGTGCTGATTTCGCTGATTACGCGGGTGACCTTGTCGATGCTGGCGACGATGTCTTCCATGGTGCGCCCGGCGTTCTTGACCAGGCCGGCGCCGGTCTGGGTGCTGCTCACCGAACGGTCCACCAGCTCGCGGATTTCCCGCGACGCGTCGCCGGAACGCCCGGCCAGGGTGCGCACTTCCTGGGCCACCACGGCGAAGCCGCGGCCGTGCTCGCCGGCACGGGCCGCTTCCACGGAGGCGTTCAGGGCGAGAATATTGGTCTGGAAGGCGATGCCGTCGATCAGGGTGATGATTTCGTTGATCTTCTCCGAGGAGGCGCTGATCTCACCCATGGTGGTTTCCACATCGCGCATGGCGTCCTGGCCGCGCCGGGCCACCTGTACGGTGGACTGCACCAGCTCGTCGGCCTGGCGGGCAGCGTCGGAGGTATTGCGCACGGTGGTGGTGATCTCCTCCATGGACGCGGAGGTCTGCTGCAGGTTGGCGGCGGACTGCTCGGTGCGCGAGGCCAGTTCCTGGCTGCCCTTGGCGATTTCGTCAGAGGCCTGATTAACGCTCAGGGTGCTAGTGCGCACGGACTGCAGCGTGGTATCGATGCGCTCGATAAAACGGTTGAACTGCTCGGCAAGCTCGCCGATCTCATCCTTGCGGTGGCTTTGCACGCGGGCGGTCAGGTCACCGTCGCCATCGGTAATCTCGCGAATCCGTGCACTCACCTGTCGAATCGCCTTGGACATCAGGTGCGGGCCGATCAGCGCGATGGCGATGGCCACCAGGCCGACCACCACGGCGAAGCCGATCACCAGGGTTTGCTGGCGGCGAATCTGCGCCAGGGTAGCGGCTTCCAGCTCGTCCACGCGGGCGTCGACGGACTGGCCTGTGGTGTCGTAGAAGGTGCGCAACTGGGCGAAGCTTTCACTGGACGGCCCGTCGACCTGCTCCATGGCGCCGCCGATGTCCTCGCCGGCGTACATTTCAAAGGTTCGTCCGGACGCTTCGCGCCAGCGCTGGTAAAGCGTCTCGAACCTGGACACGCTCTCCGAGACATCGCCGTAATTGGCCATCAGCCCGGCGACCTGTTGAATCCGTTCGCGGGCCTGAACGGCGTTCTCTTGGTACACGGCGAGCTGCTTTTCAGTTTCCGGGGTGCCCGGAATGCCGCGCAGGTAGGCCATTTCGGCCAGGCGCGCCTGATACAGGTCGCGGTCGGCGTTGAGCACCAGGGAGATGGCTTTATTAAGGGTCGAGGAGACCTCCACCATGCGCTCTTTCACCGAGTTGACCAGCAAGGCGTTAGCGGTGACCACCACCAACAGCGCCAGTGCCACGCCGATGAACGCAGCGCCATATTTGATATTGATCCGATTGAATTTAGCGAACACAGCACAACTCCTGCTCAGCGCGACGGGCAGTACGGGCCCAAAAGTGAAATCTTGTTCCATGGCTGATATCGGCAAGCCCACTTTTAACTTGAGGCCGTCTTGGGGCGGCCGCCCGCCGCCATGCCGGCGGGCTGGACTTTCATCCCGGGCCGGGTTCGGTTAGTTTAGGCGCCAACCCGCCCGTGCCCCGTCATACGGGCTTTTCTTACGTTTTCAGGCATGTCTCTTTTTATGGCCCAATACATTTTCACCATGGATAAGGTGGGCAAGGTCGTCCCGCCCAAGAAACAGATCCTCAAGGACATCTCGTTGTCCTTCTTCCCGGGCGCCAAGATCGGCGTACTGGGCCTCAACGGCTCCGGTAAATCCACCCTGCTGCGCATCATGGCCGGCATCGACAAGGACTACCTGGGCGAGGCGCGCCCGCAGCCGGGCATCAATATCGGCTACCTGCCCCAGGAGCCGGAGCTGGACCCGGACAAGAACGTGCGCGAGATCGTCGAGGAGTCGCTGTCGGATATCCGCGGTGCCCAGGAGCGCCTGGAAGAGGTCTACGCCGCCTACGCCGAGGAAGACGCGGATTTTGAGAAGCTGGCCGAAGAGCAGGCGAAGCTGGAAGACATCATCGAGGCCACCGACGCGCACAATATCGAGCGCCGCCTGGACATCGCCGCCGACGCCCTGCGCCTGCCGCCCTGGGACGCCAATGTGGCGACCCTGTCCGGTGGTGAGCGTCGCCGGGTGGCGCTGTGCCGCCTGCTGATGAGCGCCCCGGACATGCTGCTGCTGGATGAGCCCACCAACCATCTGGACGCCGAGTCGGTGGCCTGGCTGGAGCGCTTCCTGCACGAATTCTCCGGCACCGTGGTGGCGGTGACCCACGACCGCTACTTCCTGGACAACTCCTGCGAGTGGATTCTAGAGCTGGACCGCGGCCACGGCATTCCCTGGAAGGGCAACTACTCCTCCTGGCTGGAACAGAAGGAACAGCGCCTGGAGCAGGAAGAGAAGAAGGAAAGCGCCCACCGCAAGACGGTGGAGAAAGAGCTGGAGTGGGTGCGCCAGAACCCCAAGGGCCGCCGCGCCAAGAACAAGGCCCGGGTGAGCGCCTTCGAGGAGCTGGCCAGCCAGGACTTCCAGAAGCGCAACGAGACCCAGGAACTGTACATCCCGCCGGGCGAGCGCCTGGGCGAGAAGGTGTTCGAGGTCAACGATGTCTCCAAACAATTCGACGGCAAGCTGCTCTATGAAGACCTGAGCTTCTCAGTGCCGCGCGGCGCCATTGTCGGCATCATCGGCCCCAACGGCGCTGGTAAAACCACCCTGTTCCGCATGTTCGCCGGCGAGGAAACCCCGGATTCCGGCGACATCGAAGTGGGCGACACCGTGGACCTGGCCTACGTGGACCAAAGCCGCGAGGACCTGGACGCCAACAAGACCGTCTGGGAAGAGGTGTCCGACGGCAACGACATCCTGCGCATCGGCAACTACGAGGTGCCCAGCCGCGCTTACCTGGGCCGTTTCAACTTCAAGGGCGGCGACCAGCAGAAGCGGGTCGGCGACCTGTCCGGTGGGGAGCGCAACCGCCTGCACCTGGCCAAGCTGCTCAAACAGGGCGCCAACGTGCTGCTGCTTGATGAGCCCACCAACGACCTGGACGTGGAAACCCTGCGTGCCTTGGAGGAAGCGCTGCTCACCTTCCCTGGCTGCGCCATCGTCATCTCCCACGACCGCTGGTTCCTGGACCGCGTGGCCACGCACATCCTGGCGTTTGAAGGCGACGCCCAGGTGGAATGGTTCGAGGGCTCCTACACCGAGTTTGAAGAGTACCGCCGCAAGCAACTCGGTGACGAAGCCTTGCAGCCCAAGCGCATGAAGTACAAGCGCATCGAGGTCTGAACGAGAGCGGCTGACGGCCCATGGCGAATCCGGATCTGGAAACCCCTGAGTTCATCGAACGCCTGCGGGCGGGTGACCGGGCCGCGTTCGCCCTGGTGGTGAAGCACTATCACCCTCGTCTGCTGGGCGCCGCGCGCACCCTGCTGCAACAGGCGGACGCCGAAGAAGCGGTCCAGGACGCCTGGATCGCCGCCCACCGGGCCCTGCCCAAATTCGAGCGCCGCAGCGCCTTGCTCACCTGGCTGACCCGTATCGTGATCAACCAGGCGCGCATGCAACTGCGCAAGGGCAACCGGGAAGTTCAGTTCGACCCCACCGAGGAAGGCGCCGCCGACGCCCTGGCGCATCGCTTCAACGCCAAGGGGCACTGGCAGGAGCCGCCCAGGGCCTGGGCCCTGAACGGGCCGGACGCTCTTCTTACCCGCGACGAGCTGCAACACTGCCTGGAAACCCACATCACCGCGATGCCGGACAACCAGCGCCTGGCGCTGCAGCTTCGCGATATCCAGGGCCTGGATTTCGACGACATCTGTAACATCATGGACGTTAGTGCATCCAATGTTCGCGTGTTGGTGCACCGCGCCCGCGCCCGATTGTTTGAGATGGTGGACCGTTTTCAGGAGACCGGCGAATGTTGAAATGCCAGCAAGTGGAACAGCGCGCCGACGCCCTGGTGGACGGTACGCCGTTATCACGCCGCGAACGCTTTTCTTTAAGCATGCATTTGCTCATGTGCCGTTACTGCCGGCGCTACGTGCGTCAATTACGCGCGCTTGCCGCCCATCTGCGCCATCGCGCCGCGCCGGCCGCGCACGACCATCAGGTCCAAGCGGTCCTGGACCGTGTTGATCACAGCAGGCAAGCCACCGATCACAAACGGCATCCAGGCTGACCGCACCCGCTAACCGTCCGCCCGAATAATGGCTTCGGCGACACCGTCCAGGCCCGGCTCGCACACATCAGGCCGGGGTGCCCACGCCGGGAAGGCAGTGCCGCCACGCGCCACGAACGCGCCCCGGCATCCGGCGGCCATCGCGCCGATGATGTCCCAGTCATGCGCCGCGACCATGCGCAGCGCTGACACGCCCACCTGCATGCGTTGAGCGGCCATCCGATAAGGCGCGGGCGCCGGCTTGAAACGACGCACTTCATCCACCGACAAAATCGCCTCAAAAAAGCGGTCCAACCGGGCATGCTGCAACTGCGCGCGGGCCACAGCCGGGGCTGAATTCGTCAACGCCGCCAGACGAAAGCCCCTGGCCCGCAGGCGCTCCAGTGCCGGTCGCGCGTCATCGTGCGGCGCCAACTGCTGCATACACTGGAGAATCTCTTGAAGCTGATCGTCGGTCGGTCGCACACCGTATCGAGCGGCCAGCTGCTCCAGCGCATCACGCGCCAGTGCCGAGAAATCCCGGTAATCTTCGACGATCGTGGCCGTCATCGACAGGCTGAGCAGTTGCGCGAACCATTGGGTCCTGGCCCGGGCTTCACCGAATGTGGTCTCGAAGGGGCCATCAAGGCCACCCAGATCGAGCAGCGTTTCATTAACGTCGAACACGATTACGCCACCAGGCATCACAGTGCTCCTTATTGGGAGGGGTTAGGTAGCGCGGGACCTCGCCGCGACGGCAACAAAGCCCGCCAACATATCGTCGGCCAAGCTCAAGCGCGCCGCCGGGCTTAGTCCCGGCCTCTGCAGAATGACGCGCAGCCCCATGACCTGACTTTGCAGATAGCGGGCCAGCCGTGGGCAGTCTGTGTCCGCGGGTATATCACCGCGCACCGACGCGGCCGAGATTAGCGCGGTGAATCCGGATTCCGCCTGGCTGAGAAACGCTTCCGCCTGCCCCAGAATGACAGGCTGAGTGTCGGCGGCCTCGAGCAAGGACCTGACAATCAAGCAGGCCCTACCCACGCCTCTAGACGCTGTTCCTTTCGCCAGCGCCTGAAAATAAGCGGCAAGCCCGTCCTCCAGGGGCCGATCGCGGGTCAAGTCGGCAATTTCTTCCTGCATGCCGTGCGCATACAGTTCCAAGGCGTCCAAGAACAACTGCTCTTTGCTGCCAAAAGCGGCATAGATGCTACCTGGCCGCATATCCAGGCCATCCTCGAGATCTTTCATCGAGGTGCCCAAATACCCACGGGACCAGAACAGATCCATAGCGCGGCCTAACGACTCAGAGCGACTGTAACGGGACCGACGTGACATACCCATCCAGGTTTGAAAAACACCTTATAATCTTAACTTGAATGACCACTCAACAACAGGTAGCGTGCATCGTATCGCTTACGTACTGGCGCGAAGCTCGCGCCACGATCAAGGAGAGACGCATGACGGATTTCAACCTTCACGATGAGAACAGCGCCCCGGAAGCGGCCCGCCCTCTGCTGGAAGGCTCAAAAAGTCATTCGGAATGGTCCCCAACCTCCACGCCGTGATGGCGGAGGCGCCCGGTTTGCTTGAAGGGTACCAAACCCTCCACCGCCTGTTCGGCGAATCGAGCTTCAACGCCGACGAAATAACCGTGGTCTGGCAAACCATCAACGTGGAGAACGAGTGCCACTATTGCGTGCCCGCCCACACAGGGATCGCAAAATCGATGAACGTTTCCGATGACATCATCAACGCTCTGCGCGATGAAGCCGCCTTGCCTGATGAGAAGCTGGAAGCGCTTCGCACCTTCACCCTGAAAGTGATGCGCCAGCATGGAAACGTGAGCGAAGACGACGTAAAGGCGTTTCTGGATGCCGGTTACCAGCAGCGCCATATCTTGGAAGTCATTCTGGGCTTGGCTCAAAAGGTGATGAGCAACTACACCAACCACCTCGCGGAAACGCCGGTGGATAAACCCTTCGAAAAGTTTGCCTGGACAAAGAAAGGCTAACTGGACCGGAATCGAATCCCCCCTATTGCCCCGCTTTCGCCATTTTGCGGGGCATTTTTTTGAATAATAAAAACGGCTTTCCGGCGGTAGCAACCGGAAACAGAAGAAAGCCGGTGTAACACAGCCCTCTCTCAAGCATCTTATTTAAGATCTAACTGGGGCAACCTGCTGAGCGTCAATAAAGGGGAATAACAATGAACGGCCTAGTGACATTCGCGAATCGAATCCATGACCTTCTGAATGCCACCAAGAAATGGGATTTCCTGGCACCACTCCTGCTACGGCTTTTCCTATCCGTCGTGTTTATTTCCGCCGGTTGGAACAAGCTGGCCAGCTTTGATTCCACTGTCGCCTGGTTCGGCAATCCCGATTGGGGGCTCGGTTTGCCTTTTCCCGCTGTTATGGCGTTTCTCGCCACCGGTGCGGAACTGGCCGGCGGCGTCTTGTTGCTGCTAGGCCTCGCCACCCGCTACTTCGCCGTCCCTCTGATGGTCACCATGCTGGTGGCGGCGCTGTCGGTGCATTGGGACAACGGCTGGTTCGCGATCGCCCCTTCGAACCCCGCAACCAGCATGGCTCAGCCGTTGGCCGCTGTGGGTATACCCGCGACCCAACAAAGCCTGGAAAACAGTGTCGAGGTGGGCAAGCGGCTGACGGCGGCAAAAGGCCTCCTGCGTGAGCACGGCCAGTACGGATGGCTCACCGAGAAAGGCAACTTCGTTATTCTCAATAACGGCATCGAGTTCGCCGCCACCTATTTCATCATGCTGCTGGTGTTGTTTTTTCAAGGCGCGGGCCGCTTCCTAAGCCTGGACTATTGGATCGCGCGACGCTTTCGTCAGTGATTCCGCCCAGCGCCACTGGCCGGCATGAGCCGCACCCCCGAATTGATCTTTCCCGGAACGGCTAATAGTCTTTGAGAGACGCTGAGAGAAGCTGAGAGACGTGCCGCACCGGGAGGCCACTCATGGACGATGACGCACTGGCGAAGCCGATTCTCGCCAACACAAACGGGGGCACGGCCTCACTGACCGAGGACCTCCAACGTGTTTTGAGTACCTTACGAAGCCACCTGGGCATGGATGTCGCCTTCATTTCCGAGTTTTCCGACGACTGCCGCTTCCTCCGCTACGTGGATACGGACCATCAGCATGCGCCACTCAAGGCCGGCGACGCCCACCCGCTTGAAGAAACCTACTGCCACCGTATCGTGACCGGCGACTTACCGGAGATCATCCCCGACACCCACGCCAACCCGACCACTCGCGATCTGGCCATTACCCGTGCGCTCGCCATCAGCAGCTATATCGGTGTGCCGATCCGCATGCCCGACGGTAGCGTCTACGGCACCTTTTGCTGTTTCGACCAGAAGCCCGGCGCGCCGCTAACCCTGCGGGATCTATCGATACTCCGTGCCTTCGCCGATTTCACCGGCAAGCGGCTCGACAAGGAGCGCCGCGGCGAACATAAACGCAACGAACTGAAAAGACGGGTCGGCGATATCATCGACGAAGCACGGCTGGAGATGGCTTACCAACCGATCTACCACGTTCGTGAGCAGCGCATCGTCGGCTTTGAAGCGCTGGCGCGCTTCCACACAGAGCCGTACCAGGCACCGCATCTGTGGTTCGCGGAAGCGGAACGGGCCGGCCTCGGCGAGGCGCTGGAACTGCTGGCGGTACGAGAAGCATTGAAAGGTGTGCCTGCGCTGCCCGACGATTGCTATTTGTCGCTGAACGTATCACCCAACGCCCTGCTCAGCGGCGCGATCATGGCGCTTCTCGCCGACTGCCCGGCGCAAAGCGTGGTGCTGGAAATCACCGAGCACGCGCGCATTTCCGATTACCAGGCTTTTCTGGCCGCGCTGAAGCCGATGCGACAACAGGGCATTCGCATCGCCGTCGACGACGCGGGGGCGGGCTACGCCAGCTTTCAGCATATCCTTGAGCTGAACGCCGACATCATCAAGCTGGATATCAGCCTGATCCGCAACATTCACGCTGACACCGCGCGCCGGGCGCTGGCCGCCGCCTTGATCAAGTTCGCGGAAGTCACCGGCAGCACAGTGATCGCCGAGGGCGTGGAAACCGAAACAGAGCTGGAAGAACTGCGGCGCCTGGGCGTGGAAAAGGTTCAGGGGTTCTATATCGGCCGGCCGATGCCGCTGTCAGAGACCCGCTCGTTCCAGACCGGGTTCTAGCGAGTGATTCAGCCCACCTCACCACCACAATAGGCGGCCGTGATGGGGTGCGCCGGGGCCTTAAACACCTGCTCGCAGGTGTTGGATTCCACCACGCACCCGCATTCCCCTTCCACCCAACACACCGTTACCGTGTCGGCCAGCCGCCTGGCTTGAGCGAGATTGTGCGTGACCATTAAAAGCGTGTAGCGGCCTTTCAGCGACGCAATCATATCTTCGACCACCCGCGAGGACACCGGGTCGAGCGCCGAGCACGGCTCGTCCAGCAACAACACACGTGGCGCCAGCACCAGGGCCCGGGCGATGCACAAGCGCTGCTGCTGCCCGCCGGACAACGCCAGCGCCGATTGCCCGAGCCGGTCTTTGACTTCGTCCCACAGCCCCACGTCGCGTAATGCCCGCTCCGCCAGAGCGTCGCGTTGGCGTCGTGGCACACCGTGTTCACTAAGAGGAAAACGTAAATTGTCGATCACTGAAAGCGGAAACGGGTTGGGCTGCTGAAACACCATACCCACCTGGCGGCGCAGCGCCGTCACCCCGAGACCGGCTACGTCGTCATCACCCAGACGCACGGTGCCGCCCACGCGGCACCCGGGCTGCTCATCGGCCATGCGATTGATCGCGCAGAGCAGACTGGTCTTGCCGCAACCACTAGGCCCCACCAGGGCCATCAGCTCGCCTGATGCCACGGTCAGGCTGGCGCCCTGGATTGCGACCTGCGCGCCGTAGTGCACGCTGACTCCGTCGAGGGTTAACGAGGGCGGGCGGCGGGCATCGACAAGGGATACGGTCATCGGGGCACTCCGGCTAGAACGGGACGGCGCAACGCGCGCCGAATCAATAGATTGATGGCGATCAGCACGGCCATCAGTACCAGCGCGGTGGTGGCGGCCCGCGCCGTGCCGCCCGGCACGTTCATGGCGAGATCGTAAATGTGCACACTCAGCGCCCGCCCGGAATCGAACACTGAATCGGGGCGGCGCAACACATAGCCGGCGGTGAACAGCAGGACGGCGGTCTCTGCAAGCGCGCGTCCGACGCTCAGAATCACACCCACCGCGATGCCCGATGCCGCGCCGGGCAGCAGCACGCGGCGCACCCAACCCCAGCGGCTCAGCGCCAACGCCCGCGCCGCCCGACGATAGGACCCGGGCACCCCGCGCAACGCCTGCTCGGCGCTGCGAATCATCAACGGCAGCACCATCAAAGACAATGCCAATCCACCGCTGAGAATGGAAAAACCCAGCCCCAGGGTGATGGCAAAAAACTGATAGCCGAACAAGCCAAACACCACGGAAGGTGTGGCGGCGAGCAAATCGAGTACGAAACCGAGCCGGCGCGCGGCGGGTGAGCCGGGTGGCACCTCTTCACTCAGATACAGCGCGCAACCGAGCCCCACCGGAACCGCCACGGCCAGGCACACCGCCAGTATCCAGCCGGTGCTGAGCAACAGTGACGCGATGCCCCCGGCGCGGCCGGCTGCTCGCGGATCCTCAAGCAAAAACGCCAGGCTGAGCCCCTGATAACCCTGTTGCCAGAGCGCGCCGAGCATCATCACCAGCGGCACCACCACCAGCAGCCAGGGCACCACCCCGGCCACGGCGATCCAACGGTCACGACGATGCATAGGCATGGCCTCCCGCCGCGGAGGCGCGCAACCGCCACGCCACCGCCAGCAACAGCGCGGTCACCGCCATCAGAAGCAGACCGCTAACGAACAAGGCCACCCGATGATCGCCAGTGGCGTACGCCATTTCCAGCGCGATGTTGGCGGTTAAGGTGCGAACCGGATCGAACACCGAATGCGGCCACTGAACCACGTTTCCACACACCATCAACACCGCCATGGTTTCGCCCAGGGCGCGCCCGAATTGCAGCACCACGCCACTGAGGATGGACGGCGCGGCGGCGGGCAATAGCACCCGCCTCAGCATCCCCAGACGAGACAGCGACATGGCGTGCCCGGCACGCCACCAGGCGGCCGGCAGCTGGCCCAGAGCGGTGTCCGTCACCAGTAACGCCAGAGGCAGCACCATCAGCGCCAGCACCAAGGACCCGGCCAGCCAGGAGGCGCCCGGCGGGGCCCATTGATTGATCCAGGGCACCAGGACCAGCAGCCCCCACAGGCCGTACACCACCGACGGGATGCCCGCCATCAATTCCACCAGCATCAGCGTCGGGCGCCGTATGGCCGCCGGCGCATAAAAGCGCAGCCAGGCCGCCAGCGCGATGGCTACCGGCGCCGCCAGGGCCAGCGCCAGCAGGCTCACCAACAGGGAGCCGGCGATCATCGCGGCCATGCCATACTCGCCGGCCCGCGGGTGCCAGCCACTGGCGAATATCGCGCTGCCACTCTCCAGCAGAAAAGGCAGCGTGCGCCACAACAACACCGCGACAATACCGCCGAGCGCGAGCGCCGCCAGAAACGCACTGGCACGAAGCAGATACCGCAGACAGCGGTCAGCGAGTGGCGGGGACAAAGTAATGCTCACGGTATAGATCCGACACCGCCGGCGAACCGGCGAATTGGATAAACGCCCGCTGGGCGTCACCCGGGGCGCCGGCGGTGATCAGATTCAACTCCCGGCGCAGCGGGTAGGTCTTCTGATTGACCGCGCCGGTACTGGCCGCCACGCCCCGCAGCGGCAGCAGCCGAATCGGCGTGCCGGCTTCCGCCTCGTACTCCGCGCTGCCGATGGAGACATAGCCAATCGCTGCCGGGTCGCCGGCCACCGCCTTGATACCTTGCTGATTCTCGCCGACCACCACGTCCGCTTGCACGGTGCGGTTATCCAATTGAAAGTGCGCCAGGAAGAGCTCCAGGGTGGAGCGCCCTTCCGCTTTGTTGACCACGGTGATGGCTTTGTCGTCGCCACGCAGCCGCGACCAGTTATCCACCTCGCCGCGATATATTGCGCGCACCTGATCGTCGCTGAGCACCGCCACCGGATTATCACGGTGTACGATCATGGCGATCCCGTCCTGTGCCACGGTGAACGCGGTCAGATCGTTCTCATCCGCGTGCAGAGAACGGCTGGCCATGCCGATCGACGCGAGCCCCTGCCGGACATCACTGATGGCACGGCCGGTGCCGCCGCTTTGCACGTCGACCTGGATGCCGGTTTCGTCTTCATAACGTTGCGCCACTTCCGAGATCACCGGCGCCATGGTGCTGGAGCCCGTGATGACTATTTTTTCCTGGTTACGCCCGCAGGCGACCAGTAGCAGCGCCAGCAGCGCCACGCCAGCTAGACGTCCCATCAGTTTTCCTTCACAGATCATCAATGACTTGGATGCCAGGATCGCCGTAAGGTTACAGTACCAGGGTGTAACAAAGCGCCATGCTTCGCATCCAAACGACAATCCCGCTACCGGGTGTGACGTCAAGAGGGTCAACAATGCGTGAAGAGGTTCAGGATTATTACGGCAAGCAACTTACCGGCAGCGACGATTTGCAGACCAACGCCTGCTGTGACCAAAGCCCGCCGGACCACCTCAAACCGCTGCTGGCCCGCTTGCACGATGAAGTGGTAACCCGTTACTACGGGTGCGGTCTGGTCGCACCCGCGTCGTTGGAAGGTATGCGCATTCTCGATTTGGGCTGCGGCTCCGGCCGGGATGTCTACGTGCTCTCGGCACTGGTGGGCGACAGCGGCGAAGTGGTCGGCGTGGACATGACCGACGAGCAACTGGCGGTGGCGATACGCCATCAGGAATACCACCGCCAGGAGTTCGGCCATGCGCGCAGCAATGTGCGCTTCTTGAAGGGCTACATCGAAGAGCTGGATCAGCTCGACCTGCAGGACGGCCACTTCGACATTGTGGTGTCCAATTGCGTGATCAATCTGAGCACCGACAAGGCCAAGGTGATCCGCGATGTGAAGCGCCTTCTGAAACCTGGTGGCGAGTTCTATTTCTCCGATGTGTACGCCGACCGGCGGGTGCCGACGGCGCTGACCGCGGACCCGGTGCTTTATGGTGAATGCCTGTCCGGCGCGTTGTACTGGAACGACTTTCTCAACCTGGCGAAGGGGTGTGGCTTTGGTGACCCCCGTCTGGTGGAGTCGCGCCGGCTGACCATCGAGAACCCGGCCATTGAGGCCAAGCTCGGTAACATCCGCTTTTATTCGGCCACCTACCGGTTGTTCAACATCGATGCGCTGGAGCCCGCCTGCGAGGACTACGGGCAGGCGGTGATCTATAACGGCACGGTGGAGCATCATCCGCATTCGTTCGTGCTGGACGATCATCATGTGATCGAGACCGGCAAGGTGTTTCCGGTGTGCGGTAATACCTGGTTGATGTTGGCGGAGAGTCGGTTCGCGGAGCATTTCGACTTTATCGGTAACTTCGACTCGCACTTTGGAATTTTTGAAGGGTGTGGGTTGAATGTGCCCTTCGAAGACGAGTCAGGCTCAGTGAGTGGTGGAAGCTGCTGCTAAGCTCTTTCTCCAGCTGGGGCCGCGGTGTGTGTTGGTGATGTCCAGAACACGCCGTGAACCCGTCCCTGGGGGCTCGATTCGCGCATCCCTGCGCTCAACGGTTCTGGACATCACCAACACACACCGCGCCGGAGTCGGCCGAAAGGTTCCGGGGCAGATTCCGCCTGGTCATTAAGGATGTGATGGAATGAACGTTAAGAAAGTGGCTCTGTTGGGCGTGATTGCGGCGCTGGTGGCGTCTTATTTTGTGTTTGATCTGGGCCAGTATTTGAGCCTGGATTATTTGAAAGAGCAGCGCGGGGCCTTTCAGGCGTTGGCGGCGGATCAGCCGGTGCTGGTGTTGGGCGGCTTCTTCTTATTGTACGTGGCGGTGACAGCGTTGAGTTTGCCGGGGGCGGCGATCATGACGCTGGCGGCGGGGGCGTTGTTCGGGTTCTGGGTGGCGTTGCTGCTGGTGTCGTTCGCGTCCAGCGTGGGCGCGACCCTGGCGTTTTTGGCGTCGCGGTTTTTGTTCAAGGATGCGGTGCAGAGCCGGTTCGGTGAGCGGCTGAAGAAGATCAATGCGGGGGTGGAGAAAGACGGCGCCTTTTATTTGTTCACGTTGCGTTTGATTCCGGCGTTTCCGTTTTTTGTGATCAACCTGGTAATGGGTCTAACCCCGCTGAAGACCTGGACGTTTTACTGGGTCAGCCAGGTGGGCATGCTGGCGGGCACGGCGGTGTATGTGAACGCCGGCACCCAACTGGGTGAGCTGGATAGCCTGTCCGGTTTGTTGTCGGTGGATTTGATCGGCGCGTTCGTGTTGCTGGGGTTGTTCCCGTGGTTGGCGAAAGCGGTAATGGCGTTTCTGCAGGCGCGCAAGGTGTACCGAGGTCACCGGAAGCCAAAGCATTTCGACCGCAATCTGGTGGTGATCGGCGCCGGTTCCGCCGGGCTGGTGAGCGCCTATATCGCCGCCACGGTGAAAGCGAGTGTGACGCTGGTCGAGAAAGGCGAGATGGGCGGCGACTGCCTGAACACCGGCTGCGTGCCGTCCAAGGCGTTGATCAAGAGCGCGCGGCTGGCGCACCTGGAGCGCAAGCCGGAACGTTACGGTTTCACCAGCATCACCCCGCGATTCGATTTCGCCGACATCATGGCGCGCATCCATAAGGTGATTGGCAAGATCGAACCCCATGATTCGGTGGAGCGCTACACGGAACTGGGCGTGGATTGCGTGCAAGGCAGCGCGCGCATCACCTCGCCCTGGGAAGTGACCGTGGACACCGCCGAGGGCGAACGCACCCTGACCACCCGCAATATTATTATCGCCTCCGGCGCGCGGCCGTTCGTGCCGCCGATTCCCGGCATCGAAGAGATCGACATTCTCACGTCGGAAAACCTGTGGACGCTGACGGAACAGCCCCGCCGGCTGATCGTGCTGGGTGGCGGGCCGATCGGCTGTGAACTGGCACAAAGCTTCGCACGCCTGGGCAGCGCAGTGACCCAGGTGGAAATGCTGCCGCGCCTGATGCCGCGCGAGGACGAAGACGCCGCCGCCCTGGTGGCCTCGTCCCTGCGCGACAGCGGCGTCACCGTGCTCACCAACCACAAGGCGGCGCGTTTCGCGGTGGAGGACGGCGAGAAGGTGTTGTATGTGGAAGCCGACGATGGCGAGAAGCGCCTGCCATTCGACGCGGTGCTGGTGGCGGTGGGCCGGCGCGCCAACACCGACGGCCTGGGCCTGGACACCCTGGACATTGTTACCGAAAAGAACGGCACGGTGTCGGTGGACGGTTTTCTGCGCACCCGCTTTCCCAATATTTTCGCCTGCGGCGACGTGGCCGGGCCCTACCAGTTCACCCATGTGGCCGCCCACCAGGCCTGGTACGCCTCGGTGAACGCCCTGTTCGGCCGCTTCAAGAAGTTCCAGGTCGACTACCGGGTAATCCCCTGGGCCACGTTCACCGATCCGGAAGTGGCCCGCGTGGGTTTGAGCGAGGACGAAGCTCGTGAACAGGGCATCGACGTGGAAGTGACCCGTTACGGCATCGACGATCTCGACCGGGCCATCGCGGACAGCACCGACCACGGCTTCGTGAAGGTGCTGACCCCGCCGGGCAAGGACACCATTCTGGGCGTCACCATTGTCGGCGAATCGGCATCGGATCTGATCAGCGAGTACGTGCTGGCCATGAAGCACGGCCTGGGCCTGAACAAGATTCTCGGCACCATCCATATTTATCCGACCATGGCAGAGGCCAACAAATTCGCCGCCGGCGAGTGGAAGAAGGCGCACAAGCCGGAAGGCGTGTTGCGCTGGGTGGAACGCTTCCACGCCTGGCAACGCTGACCGGAGGTCAATCAATGACACTGCACGCCTTACCGCCCAGGACGCTGTCGCTAGTGACACTGGGCCTGTTTTTTATCGCCGGCCTGGCGCTCGCCGGGAAAGCGGCGGCGTTCGATCACGGCGCCTGGGACGGCTTGCTTGAAGAGCATGTCGAATGGCGGCGCAACGGCGTGACCAGCGTCGTCGACTATTCGGGACTGGCCGACGACGAAGACACCCTGGACGCCTATCTGGCGAAGCTCAGCGAGGTGGACGCTGACACTTTCGAAGGCTTCGACCGCGACCACCGATTGGCGTTTTTAATTAATGCGTATAACGCCTTCACGGTAAAGCTGATTCTGAAACAGGACGAGCGCCCGGCTTCCATCCGCGATATCGGTTCATTGTTTTCCGGGCCCTGGAGCCAGCGCTTTTTCACGTTGCTCGGCAAACAGCGCACCCTGGATGAGGTGGAGCACCAAATGATTCGCGGCAATCCCGAGCTCATGGACCCACGCATCCATTTCGCGGTCAATTGCGCCTCGGTGGGCTGCCCGGCGCTGCGCCCGCAAGCCTTTAGCGGCGACCGTCTGGACCAACAGCTCGCTGACAGCACCCGCCGCTTTCTTTCCGACCGCCGGCGCAACCGCTACGACGAGGAAAGCGGCATCTTGCTGGTGTCACCGATTTTCGACTGGTACGGAAAGGATTTCACCAAAGCCGCCGGCAGCCTGGGCGGCTATCTGGCGGACCACGCCGAGGCCCTGGGGCTGACGCCCGACGCGCGCAACACCCTGGCGGCCGGGGATCTGCCGATCCGCTTCCTGGACTATAACTGGGCCCTGAATACCGAAGGCAACACACAATGAACTCCGTCGCGCGTCTGACCGCCATCCACGATTCCTATCGCAGCCTGCCCGGCTGGGTGCAAATCTGGGTCGGCTTGATTCTAACCCCCGTCAACGCGGCGGGCTTTTTCCTGCTGGGCACCTTCTCCGGCCAGGCGACCGCCCTGGCGGCGGTCGTCGTGGTGCTCACCAATTTGCCGATCATGTGGCACTACGCCGGCATGAATAAGGCTATGTCGATCCCCCACCTGTTCGCCTGGATTCCGCTGCATGTGGCCTTGGTCGGCCGCTTAGTGGGCGCCTACGGAGAAGGCCCGCTGGGGCTTTCCGAATGGCTGCTGGCGGTGGCCGTTTTGGTGGTGAACACGATTAGCCTGTTGTTCGATCTGGTGGATTCCTGGGGGTGGTTGCAGGGCGATCGGGCGACACCCGGCCATGACAGCTAGCGCCCACCTCTTCGTCACTCGCCCCGTAACCTGAACCGTATTGACTATAATTCTCATTACCTATAGGTTCCCCTCCGTCCTTACAAAACTGACAATCGATTCCTTTCGGAGGAGATCACCGTGCTCCGCTTACGTTCCGGCTTGCCGCTGTCGTTGCTATCCTGTTCCCTGCTGCCCCTGACGGCGTCGTTTTCCACCGCCGCCCAGGCGCAAACCTCCAACCAGCTCGAGGCGGTCACCGTCACCACCACCCGAGCCAACAGCACGGTGAAGGAATCACCACAGAAGATCACGGTGATCAGCCGCGAGGACATTGAGGAGCAGCTGGCGATCACCAACGATCAGGCCCAGGTGCTCAGCAACCTGATCCCCGCTTACGCGCCCAGCCGCCAGAAACTCACCAACTCCGGTGAGAGCTTCCGCGGCCGTGACCCGCTGTTCCTGATCGACGGCATTCCCCAATCCAACCCCCTGCGCGACGGCAGCCGGGACGGCTACACCATTGATCTTTCCATGGTGGAGCGGATCGAAGTGATTCATGGTGCCAGCGCCGAACAGGGTCTGGGCGCCACCGGCGGCATCATCAACTTCATCACCCGCCGTCCGGAAGGCACCGGGCTCAGTCAGCACATCGGTGTCGGGGTGAGCGCGCCCACCGACTACGAATCCGATGGTCTGAGCTACAAAACCGATTACCGCCTGGAAGGCATTCACGGCGATTGGGATTTCCTGCTCGGCGGTTCCTATAATTCACGCGGCCTGTTCTATGACGCCGACGGCCGCGCCATCGGCGTGGACAACACCCAGGGCGACATCATGGATTCCGAAAGCCATGACGTCTTCGTCAAAGTGGGCTACTGGCTCGACGACGACCAGAACCTGGAACTGAGCGTGAACCGTTTCTATCTGGAAGGAAATCACGACTACGTCGCCGTCAACGGCAACCGTGATGCCGGCGTGCCAACCACCTCCGTGGAAGGCGATCCAGCGGGTGATCCGCCGCGCAACGAAGTGCTGACCACCAGCCTCTCTTATAACCACCGCGACCTGGCCGGCAATGATTTCAAGGCCCAGTTCTACACGCAGCGTTTCCGCGCCCGTTACGGCGGCGGCACCTTCGGCACTTTCCAGGATCCTGCCTTCGGTGCCAATTTGTATGACCAGTCGCAGAATGAATCAGACAAAATTGGCGGTAAGCTGACCCTCAGCCGCGACGGCCTGCTGGACAATCGGCTGAAACTGACCACCGGCCTCGATGTGCTCCAGGATGAAACCAGTCAGGTGCTCACGCAGACCGACCGGGAATGGGTGCCGAAAACCCAGTTCCGCAATATCGCGCCCTTTCTACAGGCGTCGTTCCGCGCCACCGACCGGCTGACACTGCAGTCCGGGGTGCGCTACGAATACGCCGAGCTGGACGTGGACACCTATACCACTCTCGACTCCTACGGTGCGCAAACCGTGGAAGGCGGCAACCCCAGCTTCAACGAGACCCTCTACAACTTCGGCGCCGTGTTCCAGGCCACCGACTGGATGCAACTGTTCGCCAACTACTCGGAAGGCTTCGGCATGCCCGACGTGGGTCGCGCGTTGCGTGGCGTCAACACGCCCGGCGAGAACGTGGAGGACTACGTGGTCCTGAAACCCATTGTCACCGACAACCGCGAGATCGGCGCCCGCTTCGAGCACGGTGACGTGGACCTGGAAGTCAGTTACTACCAGTCCGATTCCGATTTCGGCTCGCGCCTGGAACTGGTCAACGGCACCTTTGAGCTGAAACGGGAAAAAACCGAAATCGACGGCGTGGAAGCGGATCTGGGCTGGCAAGTACGCGACGGTCATCGGGTGAGCGCCAGCTACGCCCATGTCAGCGGCGAGTACGATGACAACGGCAACAACGTTGTCGACACCCGCTTGGACGGCGCCAACATCGCCCCGGACAAGATCACGGTGCGCTGGCAGGCCCGCTGGACCAGCAAGTTCAATACCCAGCTCCAGGGCCGGCATTACTTCAGCCGCAGCTTTGAGGATGACGATAAGGACTTCGATGGCTACCAAGTGGTGGATCTGTTCGCCGCCTACCGACTGCCCAAAGGTCAGGCTACGTTCGGGGTGGAAAACCTGTTCGACGAGGACTACTTCACCTTCTATTCGCAGAGCGCCACGCTGTTGAACGATCGTTACTTTGCCGGCCGTGGCCGGGTCGTCTCGCTGGGGTACAATCTGGACTTTTAAACCCCGCTGCGAGCTTCCATGCTGTTCAAGCTGCATAAATACGCCGGCCTGATCGTCGGGCTGCTGCTGGCGCTGAGCGGCGTTACCGGCAGCCTGCTGGTGTTCCACGACACCCTGGACGAGTGGCTGACGCCACGGTTGGTGAGCGACCCCACCGCCGAAGCGGTCTCGCTGGCCACCGTGCTGGCCGCCGCGGACGCGGCGGTGCCCGGTAAGGCGCCGCAACGGTTGAACGTTTCGCGCGGCCCGGGCAGCCCGCATGAGGTGCGCTTCGAGGCTCGTCCCGGTGCGCCCGGGCCGTTGCAGGTCAGTGTCACACCCGCCGGAGAGGTACGCGCCCTGCGCGACTGGGGCCAGTACCCGACCAGCTGGGTCTATCGTCTGCATTACAATTTCCTGGCCGGCACCACGGGCCACTATGTGGTGGGCGTGGGCGGCCTGTTTCTGTTGTTCTTCTGTTTTAGCGGCCTGTATCTGTGGTGGCCCCGGGGCCGCCGCGCGGGCCGCTGGCGGCGGGCGCTGACCCTGCGCCGCGACGCCGGCCGCTTCCGCTTCTATTTCGATCTGCACCGTACCGCCGGATTCTACTTGTTACCGGTATTGATGGTGGTGGCGTTTTCGGGGGTCAGCCTGGTGTTCCCGGGGCCGGTGCGGGCCGTGGTCGGCGCCGTGCTGCCACTGGAAGCCCCACCGGCGCCACGCGTGGAACCCGAGGGCGACGCCCTGAACGTGGACCAGGTGGTGGCCGTCGGACGGAACGCTTTCCCGGACGCGGTTCTGACACGGGTGGATCTGCCCGCCGCCCCCACCAACCCCTATCGGCTCGCCTTCAACCAGCCCGGCGAATCCTGGTCGAACTACGGCGCCACCCGGGTCTGGGTGGATCAATACCAGGGGGCCATCCTGGCCACCTACAATCCACTCACCACGGCCGCCGGCAGCAAAGTAATGACCTGGCAGTTTCCGCTGCATAACGGCGATGCCCTGGGTCTGGCGGGCCGCTGGCTGATCCTCGTCAGCGGTCTGCTTCCGGCGCTTCTGTTCGCCACCGGCGTCTACCTGTGGTGGCGCAAGCGGCACCCCCGGAGACGCCGCCGACGCCATAATTGACATTGATTATCATTTTCAATAAGTTCCTTGCCGTCCTTATGCCTCTTACTGACCCGACCGCAAGGAGCACCTTCCGTGCGCTTTTCACGCTTTTGCTTGCCTTTATTTCTTTTCACCGTGGCCGCCCCCCTTCAGGCCGAAACCAACAGCAACACTCTGAAACCGGTCACGGTGACCGCCACCCGCGCCAACAGCACCGTGGACGAGTCGCCGCAAAAAATCACCATCATCACCCGGGAAGAGATCGAGCGGCAGTTATCGATCAGCGAGGATCCCGGCCAGGTGCTCAGCAGCCTAATCCCGTCCTATTCACCCAGCCGGCAAAAACTGTCCAACGCCGGCGAGACCTTCCGCGGCCGGTCGCCGCTGTTTCTGATCGACGGCGTGCCGCAGAGCAACCCGTTGCGCGACAGCGCCCGCGACAGCTACACCATTGATCTGTCCATGGTGGAACGTATCGAGGTAATCCACGGCGCCAGCGCCGAGCACGGGCTGGGCGCCACCGGCGGCATCATTAACTTCGTCACCAAACGCGCCGCCCCAGGCCAGATCAATCAGCATGCCGGCGTCAGCCTGACCGCCGATGACGATGTGGACTCCGACAGCCTCGGGCACAAGCTGGACTACCAGATCAGTGGCCAGCAAGGCGACTGGGATTATCTGGCCGCCGCCACCCGGCAGCAGCGCGGCGTGTTCTACTCCGGCGACGACGAGCTGGTGGGGATCGCCTACCCCGGTGAGTTGCAGAATTCCACCAGCCATGACCTGATGGGCCGGCTGGGCTACTGGATCGACGACCATCAGAACGTCGAGCTCATGGTGAACCGCTTCGAGCTGGAAGGCGAAGGCGACTATGTGCCGGTACGCGGTGATCGCGAGAACGGCATCGCCACCCGCGCACGTAAGGGGGAACCGGACGGCAAGCCCGGCTTCAACAAGGTCACCACGGCCCGGCTCTCCTACGCACATGCGGACTGGCTGGGCAGCCAGGTGGACGCCCAGCTTTACAGCCAGCGTTTCCGGGCCCGGTTCGCCACCACGCCCTTCTTCCCCTATGAGGGCACCGACGGCGAAAAGCAGTTCGACCAGACCCGCAACGAATCCGACAAGCTGGGCGCCAAGTTCACCCTGAGCCGGGGCGGCCTGTTCGAGGATCACCTCAAGGTGACCACCGGCCTGGACCTGCTGCAGGACGAAACCCGGCAGACGCTGATCGAGACCGGCCGCACCTATGTACCCGAGACCCAGTTTCGCAACGCCGCCGTGTTCGCCCAGGCGGACTTCAGCCTGACCGAAACGCTGACCCTGCAGGCCGGTGCCCGCCACGAACAAGCCAAACTCAACGTCGACACCTACCAGGCTGTCGACCGCAGCGGCCCGGTAATGAGCGACGGCGTGATCGTCGACGGCGGTAGCCCGGAGTTCGACGAAACGCTGCTCAACGCCGGCCTGGTCTACCAAGCGACCTCCTGGGCCCAGCTCTACACCAACTACTCCGAAGGCTTCGGCATGCCTGACGTGGGCCGGGTGCTACGCGGCATCGACCAGCCCGGCCAGGACGTGGACACGCTGCTGCAATTGAGGCCCATCGTTACCGATAACAGAGAAGTGGGCTCGCGCTTTCATTGGCATCGCTACGGCCTGGAAGTGAGCTACTACGAATCGCGCTCCGATTACGGCGAGCGGCTCACCGAGGAGAACGGCGTCTGGGTGGGCAACCGCGAGAAAACCAAGATTCGGGGCGTCGAAGTGTCCGGCGACGCACGGCTCGGCGGCCACCTCCTGAAACTGACCTATAGCCAGGCCGAGGGCGAATCGGACACCGATGGCGATGGCTCCCTGGACACGGAGCTGACCGGTTTGAATATCGCCCCGGACACCCTGCGCCTGGCCTGGACCGCGCGCTGGAACGCCAAGCTGTCATCCCTTCTGCAATACAACCATTACTTCGCCCGCGACGCGGAAGATCCGACCCTCGACTTCGACGGCCACGGTCTGGTCGATGCGTCCCTGGCCTACGAGCTGCCGGCGGGCAAACTCGACCTGGGCATCGCGAATCTGCTGGACAAGGACTACTTCACCTACTATTCCCAAGCCGCCCGCGCCAGCGATGAATACTACTTCAAAGGCCGTGGCCGCACCGTGACCCTGGGCTACAGTGTGGATTTCTGACGTCCCTGTTGATCACGGTGTTGTGACCCTGACCCGGTCATATTATCGTCACGGCAGTGCCGCAACCGCCGGCCATTAGAAAAGGACTTTCATCCCACTCTCTATCAGGGACGCGTCATGAGCCGTCTTGAACGCCTGGATCGCATCCAGGCCTCCTACCAGCGCCTGCCGCTATGGATGCGTGCCTGGATTCTGCTGGTCCTGATTCCGGCCAATGCCACCGGTTTTTTCATGCTGCATACCGCCAGCGGCGGCCTGGTGGCGCTGGCCACCGTGTTCGTGCTGGCGGCTAACGGCGTGACGCTTTGGCACTATGCGTCCGTGAACCGGGCGCTGGCGCTGCCTCATTTGATCGCCTGGGTGCCGCTGCAGGTGGCCCTGGTGGCCCGCCTGATCGGCGGCTGGGGCGCCGACGCCATGCATCTGGACGAATGGCTACTGGCGGTGCTGGTGGTGATGGTCAACTCGGTGGCGCTGTTCTTCGATACGGTGGCCTCCTGGCGCTGGTGGCGTTCCCGTCATCTCAATCTGGAGGTGGACGGCCTCTGAGCCGCGCCACCCGGATCAGCCGATCTGCACCTGATCTTCCACGTAACGCAATTTCACCGCGCGGGGCCGGGCCAAAGAAAACGCCAGCGCCAGCGGCCCGATCCGCCCGGCGAACATCAGCACCATGAGGACCGCCTGGCTGGGCTTGGATAAGTCTTGGGTGATACCCCGCGACAAACCGGCGGTCCCGAACGCGGAGAACCCCTCGAACAGCACGTCCATGGGCTTCATTTCCGGCTCCAGGATAACCAGCAGAAAGCAGCCCAGCATCACCATCAGCATGCTCAGCACCACCACGGTATAGGCTCGGAACACGGAATCCAGAGACACGGTGCGACGAAACGCGGTCGGGCGGCGGCGGCCGGTAAGAAACGCGCGTGTGGCCAACACCACCACCATAAAGGTACTCACCTTGATCCCCGACGCGGTCGAATTACTGCCACCACCGATAAAGATCAAAAACATCACCAGCAATACGCTGGGAGCGTAGAGGCTGCTCATATCCACCACCGAGAAGCCCGCACTGCGGGGCACCACCGCCACGAACCAGGCCAGCCAGGGCCGTGAGCCGCTGTCCACCGCCGCCAGGGTGGTGCCGTTGCTCCATTCGAAAGCCATGATCAGCAGCCAAGCGCCAACCGCGAGAATCAGGGTTCCGGACAGGGTCAGCTTGCTGTGCAAGCTCAGCTTCGAGAGGCGGCGTTGGCGCCAGAGGTCGGTAAGCACGGTGAAACCCAGGCCGCCGGTAATGAACAGCCCAGTGATCACCAGCGTGATCACCGGCGTCGCGGCCCAGGGCGCGAGCCCGTCAGGCAACAACGAGACACCGGCGTTATTGAAAGCCGAGGCGGCGTGGAAAAAACTCATCCAAAGGCCTTCCGTCCAGCCCATGGCCGGCACCCAGACCGTGGCCAGCACCGCCGCACCACTCACTTCCAGACACAGCGCCAGCAGCGCCACCCGCCGCACCAACAGCATCACGTCGCCGGGCGAGGCCTGATCCATCGCTTCTCGGACCACTCTCTGGCCTTTCAGTCCGAGACGGCCACCCAGCGCCATAACCGTCAGCACCGCGAACGTCATCAAACCCAGGCCGCCCAGATGGAACAGCACCATCACCAGTAACTGGCCGAACAGCGTCAAGTCGCTGGCGGGGTCCACCAGCGACATACCGGTTACCGTGATTGACGCGGTGGCGGTAAACAACGCTTCCCAAAAGGTCATGCCCTGGTGGCTGGCGAAGGGCATGGCGAACAAGGCCGTACCGATGGCGATGAGCAGAAGAAACCCACCACTGAGAATGGTCGGCGGGCTGTAACGCCAGGTGTGACGCAGCCTCGCTTTCAGGTTCACCCGCCCGCGCAGCCCCGGCAACCAGGATCTCATAGGGTCTCGGTAAAGTGACGCAGGGCTTTCTCCTCGCCCAGCAGAACCAGATGGTCGTTGCGTCGCAGCCGGTAATCCGGCGTCGGCTGGAACGTCACGCTATTGCCGTGTTTTATCGCCAGCAGGCGCACTTTTTCAGGGTCGATTTTCAGGTCGGAAAAAGGCCGGTCTTCCAATATCTCTCCGGGGCGCACCTCGATAACAAAGCAGTTATCCCCCAGGGCGATGTAATCCAGCATGTTGGGGTGCGCCATGGTTTGCGCCACTCGCAGCCCCATCTCGTATTCAGGGTGAAATATCCGATCCGCGCCCAGTTTTTCGGCGATGTTATGGTGGGTGGGCGTGATCGCTTTCACCCAGACTTCCTTTGCATGCAGTGATTTCAAGTGCATGGTGCAGAGAATGCTGGCTTCGATGTTCTCACCGATCGCCACCAAGGTGGCGTCGAAGCGATGCAGGTCCATTTCCTTCAGGGCCGACTCGTCAGTGGCGTCGGCGATCACTGTCTGGGTGAGATGGTCGGCGAGTTGGTTGGCTTTGTTTTCGTCGATATCCACGCCCAGCACTTCGTGACCGAGGCGCATTAATTCCCGGGCGACGGATTCCCCGAAGCCGCCCAGCCCCATCACCGCGAATTGTTTTTTCATAATTGCTCCAGTGCTTCGGCCAAGGTACTCACAGCGATCACCTCGACGCCGTCCGGCAACTTCCGGGGCGTGTTGGCCTTGGGAATGATAGCGCGCTTGAAGCCGTGCTTGACCGCCTCGTAAAGGCGCTCCTGGCCCTGCGGCACCGGGCGGATCTCGCCGGACAGGCCGATCTCGCCGAACACCACCAGATCACGGCCCAGGGGGCGGTCGCGAAAGCTGGAGACAATCGCCAGCACCAACGCCAGATCGGCGGCGGTCTCCGCCACTTTAACGCCGCCCACCACGTTGGCGAACACGTCCTGGTCGCCGACCTGGATGCCGCCGTGGCGGTGCAACACCGCCAGCAGCATGGCCAGCCGGTTGGCTTCCAGGCCCACGCACACCCGGCGTGGGTTGCCGAAGTGGCTGGCGTCGACCAGCGCCTGCAGTTCCACCAGCAATGGCCGGGTGCCTTCCCAGACCACCGTCACCAGTGAGCCGGGGGCGATGTCGTCGGCGCGGTTGAGGAAGATGGCGGACGGGTTCTTGACCTCTTTGAGGCCTTCGCCGGTCATCGCGAACACGCCCAGTTCGTTGACCGCGCCGAAGCGGTTCTTAAGGCCGCGCAGGGTGCGGAAGCGGGCGTCGGCGGAGCCTTCCAGCATCAGCGAGCAGTCGATCATGTGTTCCAGCACCTTGGGGCCCGCCAGGGTGCCGTCCTTGGTGACGTGGCCCACCAGCAGCAGCACCGTACCGGTCTGCTTGGCGAAGCGGGTCAGGGCGGCGGCGCCCTCGCGCACCTGGGCGACACTGCCCGGCGCCGACTGCAGGCCGGCCAGATACATCACTTGAATGGAATCCACCACCAGCAGGCGCGGTTGTTCCTTGCGGGCCAGCTCGAGGATCTGCTCGACGTCGGTTTCCGCCGCCAGCCGCAGTTTTTCCTTGGGCAGTTTGAGGCGGTCGGCGCGCATCGCCACCTGGGCCAGAGATTCCTCGCCGGTGATATAGAAGCACTTTTCCCGGTCCGCCAGCCGGCACAGCACCTGCAACAGCAGGGTGGATTTGCCGGCCCCCGGGTGGCCGCCCAGCAGGATCGCCGAGCCGGGCACCAGGCCGCCGCCCAGCACCCGGTCCAGTTCGTCCATGCCGGCGCTGATGCGCGGGCTGTCTTCCAGGGCGATTTCGTTCAACTGGCGCACTTCGGAGAGCTGGCCGCTGAAGCCGCTGCGTTCCGAAGAGCGGCTCTTGGGCGTGGCCGGGTCGACGACGAATTCTTGCAGGGTGTTCCAGGCGCCGCAGGCCGGGCACTGGCCCTGCCATTTGGGGAAATCGGCGCCGCACTCGTTGCAGACGAACGCGGTTCGTTTCTTTGCCAAACAGATGCTCCTTTCTCGTTGTGCGCTGGACGACGGACGCCTGACGCCGGACGCCGGACGCTCAACCCGGTGCGGAAACGGTTGGTGTGTTTCCTGCCATCGGATAGAAGGTGCTGGCAGAAAACACGTCACACCAACCCGGTTAAGGGTTTAGCGTCAGGCGTCAGGCGTCCGGCGTCAGGCGTCAGGCGTCAGGCGTCAGGCGTCAGGCGTCCAGCGTCAGGCGTCCAGCCCCCTTCAAACCACCACCCGCACCGGTCTGCCCGTCACCTGACAGAACAACTCGTAGCTGATGGTACCGCAGGCGGCGGCCACTTCGTCCACGGCCACGGTATCGCCCCACAGCTCGACGCTGTCGCCCACCTGGGCGTCCAGGCCGGTGAGGTCGACGGTGATCATGTCCATGGAAACGCGCCCCACCAGCCGGGTGCGGTGACCGTTCACTGCCACCGGCGTGCCGCTGGGCGCGTGGCGCGGGTAGCCGTCGCCGTAGCCCACCGCCACCACGCCGATGCGGCCCGGTGCGTCGGCGCGCCAGGTGGCGCCGTAGCCGACGGTGTCGCCGGCCTGAATCGGGTTAATGGCGATCAGCCGGGCGCTGAAGCGCTGTGTCACCGACAGTTTCAGGTCCACGGCGCTGCGCCACGCGAACGGCGAAGAGCCGTACAGCATGATGCCCGGTCGCACGCGCCGCGCGCGAGCCTGGGGGTAGCGGATCAACGCGGCGGAATTGGCGGCGCTGAGCGGCACTTCCAGCTCCCGGGCCAGAGTGTCGGCGATCGCCAGCTGCCGCTCGGTGAGATCGTCGCCCTCGACGTCGGCGCAGGCGAAGTGGCTCATCACGCCGAGCAGCCGCACCCCAGGGATTGCCCGCAGCCGCGCCGCCTGGGCCCGGGCCAGGTCCTGCGCCATGCCGAGCCGGTTCATGCCGGTGTTGACCTTGAGCCAGACCCCCAGCGGGGTCGGCCGTGCCGCCAGCAAGTCCACCTGCCAGGGCGAGTGCACCACCACTTCCGCGTGCAGCCGGGAAGCCAGGGCCAGCTCGTCGGCGTCAAAAAACCCTTCCGCCACCAGCACCGGGTGGGCCAGCCCCAGATGCCGCAGCGCTTGGGCCTCTTCGATTACCGCCACGCCCAGCCCATCCACGGCGTTGGCGAAGGCACGGGCGGCCAGACCCAGGCCGTGGCCGTAGCCGTTGGCTTTGACCATGGCGAACACGCGCGCGCCGTTGGCCAGGGCACGGGCCCGTCGCGCGTTGTCGGTCAGGGCCCGGGGGCGGATTTCCAGAAGGGTACCGCGCATGCGCAGTTACTCGTCGCCGGCGTACTGCTGATAGTATTCCGGCGCCAGGTCGTCGAAGCGCAGAAACTCGCCCCGGAACGCCACGCGCACGGTACCGATGGGGCCGTTTCGCTGCTTGCCGATGATCACTTCGCCGATGCCTTTTTCGGTGGTGTCCTGGTTATACACCTCATCCCGATACAGGAACATGATCACGTCGGCGTCCTGCTCGATGGCGCCGGATTCGCGCAAATCGGACATCACCGGGCGCTTGTTGGGGCGTTGCTCCAGGGAGCGGTTGAGCTGCGAGAGCGCCACCACCGGGCAGTTCAATTCCTTGGCCAGGCCCTTCAACGAGCGGGAGATTTCCGAGATCTCGTTGACGCGGCTGTCGGCGCCGGGCACCTGCATCAATTGCAGGTAATCGATCATGATCATGCCCAGCTGGCCGCCGCATTCGCGCGCCACTCGCCGGGCTCGGGTGCGCAGTTCCAGAGGGCTGAGGGCCGGGGTGTCGTCGATGAAGAACTTCTGCTCACTGAGCATCTGAATGGCCGAGGTGATGCGCGGCCAGTCATCCTGATCCAGGCGCCCGGAACGGATCGAGGTCTGGTTGATGCGCCCCAGCGACGACAGCATCCGCATGACGATGGCGTCGGCGGGCATCTCCATGGAGAACACCAGCACCGGCTTGTGCGACTTGAGCGCCACGTTTTCGCACAGGTTCATGGCGAAGGTGGTTTTACCCATCGACGGGCGCCCGGCCACCACCACCATGTCCGAGGGCTGCAGGCCGGAGGTCATCTTGTCCAGTTCCTCGAAGCCGGTGGTCAGACCGGTCAGCGAGTTTTTGTTTTTGTACAGCTCATCAATGCGGTCGACCGCCTTCTTCAGAACCGTCTTGATGTCCTGCGGGCCACTGCCCTTCTTTTGCTGTTCGGCGATTTCAAAGATCGCCGACTCCGCCGCGTCGAGGATTTCCAGCGACGGCGTACCCTTGGGGTTGAAGGACTGCTCGGCGATGCCGTGGGACACCTGGATCAACTGACGCAGAATGCTGCGCTCACGGACGATGTCCGCGTAGGCGTTGATGTTGGCGGCACTGGGCGTGTTGCGGGCGAGATCCGACAGGTAGGTCATGCCCCCCACGTCGTCCAGCTCGCCACGGTGGGTGAGCGCCTGGGACACGGTCACCAGGTCGCAGGGCTTCTCTTCTTCCACCAACTGGTCGACCACCTGGAAGATCAGGCGGTGTTCCTTGCGGTAGAAATCCTTGGGACCGACCCGCTCGGCCACTTCGTCCCAGGCTTCGTTGTTGAGCAGCAACCCCCCCAGCACGGCTTGCTCCGCCTCCTGGGAATGGGGCGGAATACGCAGGTTATCCGGGAGATGATCGTCCAGACTCAGGGGTTCGTTCATGGCAGGTCCGTTAAACGAAAAGGGCACCGCCCGTTGCCGGACAGTGCCCTGATTCTGTCACCGTGCCCCCGTGGGGGCAAACCGATTGACGGTGGCCTGACTTACGTCAGCGGCACCACGGTCAGTTTGATGGTCACGGTCACGTCGGCGTGCAGGCTCAGGTCGATTTCGTACTCGCCGGTCTGGCGAATCGCGCCCAGCGGCAGCTTCACTTCCGCTTTCTCGACTTCAACGCCAGTCTGCTCGCTGATTGCGTCGGCGATGTTGTTGGTGCCAACGGAGCCGAACAGCTTGCCTTCGTCACCGGACTTAGCGCCCACGGTGATGGTGGCTTCGGCCAGCTTCTCGGCACGCGCCTGGGCGGCGTTCAGCAGTTCGGCAGCCTGTTTTTCCAGTTCCGCGCGGCGCTCTTCCACTTCGGCCAGGTTGTTCTTCGTGGCCGGCAGGGCTTTGCCTTGCGGGATCAGGAAGTTACGACCGTAACCGGGGCGAACGTCCACCACGGAGCCCAGGTCACCCAGGTTCTTGATGGTTTCCAGCAGGATCACTTGCATGACGGTCCCCTCGGCTTAATTGTCGTGGCTGTCGGCGTACGGCAGCAGCGCCAGGAAACGGGCCTGCTTGACAGCGGAGGCCAGCTGACGCTGATAGCGTGCCTTGGTGCCGGTGATACGGCTGGGCACGATCTTGCCGGTTTCGGTGATGTAGGCTTTCAGGGTGTCCAGATCCTTGAAATCAATGAACTCGACACCTTCCGCGGTAAAGCGGCAGAACTTGCGACGGCGATAAAAACGGGCCATGGGTAAACTCCTCTCGATTCCTTAGTGGGGCTCCAGTGTTTCCGCAATCAACTGCAAACGGTCCCGGGCTTCGCCCTTGTAGCCGGCCTGGCAGAGAAAACCGGTTACCGTAACGCTCTGTCCTTCCCGCAGGCCCTGGATCAGCCTGGCGTTGCCGCCGACCAGAACAATGGCGATGCGGGCTCGAACTTCACGGGGGTGACCGTCTTCCACTTGCCGGGACCGGTGCTCCAGCCAGAAACGCTGGCGGGGGACGCCGGCCGGTGTAACCGCAACCTTTTCCAGGCTGGCGATGACGCCGGTGAGTTGGCAGTGATTGTGTCCGGGAATCAGCTGGCGGCCTCCTCCTTCTCGTTGGCTTTGGAGAGCGGCGAAGGCTCGGTGATAGCCCGCTCGCGACGCACCACGAGGTGACGGATAACGGCATCGTTAAAGCGGAAGGTGTTTTCCAGCTCTTCGAGAGTGTCGCCGTCACATTCAATATTCATCAGCACGTAGTGTGCTTTATGAATCTTGTTGATCGGGTAGGCCAGCTGACGGCGGCCCCAATCTTCCTGGCGGTGGATGGTGCCCTTGCCGTCGGTCACGATGGCGCTGTAGCGCTCGACCATGGCGGGAACCTGTTCACTCTGGTCCGGGTGGACCAGGAACACGACTTCATAATGACGCATTGTTGGCTCCTTACGGATTGCGCAGCCTCCCGCAGTATTGCGGTGAGGCAAGGAGTCCGCACCCCGGAGGGCACGGAAGGGCGGGGAGTCTAGCGCAAAGCGGCTGCATGCTGCAAGCTGGTGATGGCGGCGCGTGGGAGCGGGCCCCGCCCGCGAAAGGCCGGTGTTACCGGCCGGCAGGATACCAGAGGCGTCATTGATGGCAGAGTTAGATATATCTCTGGGATCCTGCCGGCAAGCGTTGCTTGCCTTTCGCGGGCAAGGCCCGCTCCCACCAGGCACTCCGTAGCACCTCGCCCCTGTATCCTGCATCCTGTCTCGCGGCCGCCAGGCCGCTTGCCGCTAGCGCGCGAGAGCGGCACGAATGTGAAAAAGCACCACGCCCGTCGCCACGGAGACATTCAGGCTTTGCACGTCGCCGGCCATCGGAATGGCGAGCAGATCGTCGCAGCGCTCCAGGGTCAGGCGCCGCAGCCCCTCGCCCTCGGCGCCCATCACCACCGCCAGGGCGGCGTCCGGACGGAAGTCGAACAACGACTGGCTGCGCTCATGGAGCGCGGTGCCGGCCACCCCGATACGGCGATCCTTGAGCATCTCCAGCACCCGCGCCAGGTTGCCCACCTCGAAATAGGCCAGCGCCTCGGCGGCGCCGGCGGCGCTGCGGCAGGCCACCGGGGTGAGCCCGGCGGCATGGCGGCGCGGCACCACCACCGCGTCGACGCCGGCGGCGTCGGCGCTGCGCAGGCAGGCGCCCAGATTATGCGGATCGGTGACGCCTTCCAGAACCAACAGCAGCGGCGGATGATCCAGGCCGTCCAGATGGGCCGCCAGGGCCTGCTCGTCCCCGGCGATGCGCGGCCGGGCACGGGCCACCACGCCCTGGTTCTGGGGGCCGGCCAGCTTGTCCAGCGACTCGCGCCGACTGTACTGCACCGCAATGCCCTGGTCCCGGGCGGCGATAATCAGGGTCTCCAGCCGGGCGTCGCCGCGCTTGGCGCGGGTGTCCAGCACGAACAATTCCAGCACCCCTTCCGGGCGGTGCCGCAACAGCGACTCCACCGCGTGGATGCCGGAATACATGAGCGGTTTGTTCATCGGCGGCGGCGCGGCTTACGCTGGCCGCTCTTCTTCGCCCCGTCACCACTCTTGGCGTCGCCGGGGATGTCACCGCGCGCGATCTTTTCCCGCTCGGAGCCACCGCCGGCGTCGTCGCCCCCCTTGGCGGCGGCCGGCTTCTTGCGCCCGCTGCCCTTCTTGGCCCCTTTGCGGGCGCCTTTCTTGGCCGCCGCCTTGGGCTTGGGACCACCGCGCTTGCCCGGCGCCGGGGTGGAACTGATCAACTCCAGATCGATCTTGCGTTCGTCGGTGTGCACACCGGCCACTTTCACGGTCACCGCGTCGCCGAGGCTGAAACGGCGCCCGGAGGATTCCCCGACCAGGGCCATGTTGACGTCGTCGAAGTGGTAGTAGTCGCTGTCCAGGTTGGCCACGTGCACCAGACCATCGATGTGCAAATTGTTGATCTGCACGAACAGGCCGAAGGCCGCCACGCCGCTGACCACGCCTTCGAACTCCGCGCCCAGGTGGTCTTCCATGTACTGGCACTTGAGCCACTGTTCCACGTCGCGGGTGGCGTCATCCGCGCGCCGCTCGGTCATTGAGCAATGCTCGCCCATGGCGATCATATCGTTAAGGCTGAACGGCAAAATATGATCGCGCTGAATCGCCGGCAGACCGCCCGGGTTGTCCGCGTGGGGGGTGTCCGCGCCGCTGCGGATCAAATAGCGGATGGCACGGTGCACCAGCAGGTCCGGGTAACGGCGGATCGGCGAGGTGAAGTGGGTGTAGGCGTTGTACGCCAGCCCGAAGTGCCCCTTCACGTTGGCCTCGTATTTGGCCTGACTCATGGTGCGCAGCATCATGGTCTGGATCACCTGGCGGTCCGGGCGTTCGGCGATGGTCTCGCCGAGCTGCTGGAACACCTGCGGGCCGATCGCCCCTTCCGACCAGGGAATGCTCAGGCCCAGCCCGCCCAGGAACTGCTGCAGGTTGGTGAGGCGCTCTTCCTTGGGCGGCTCGTGATTCCGGTAGAGCGCCGGCAGCTCCGCCTTCTCCAGCAAACGCGCGGCACAGATGTTGGCCGCCAGCATCGCCTCCTCGATCATCACGTGGGCCACGTTGCGCTGCACCGGCACGATGTCGCGGATCTTGGACTGCTCATCGAACAGGATGCGGCTTTCGTTGCTCTCAAAATCGATCGCGCCGCGCAGCTCGCGCCGGCGGCGCAGCGCCAGATACATCTCGTGGAAGGACCACACCGAATCCAGGGTTTCGTCGTCCAGGCTTTCCGCGGTCTGGGTGGCGAGCTCGGACTCCGGCTCCTCAATGATCGCGCCCACCTTGTTGTAGGTGAGGCGGTGGCGGGAACGCATCACGCCTTCGCGGAACACGAAGCGGGAAATGCGACCGTTGGCGGACACCAGCATGTCGCAGTACAGACACAGCCGGTCCACGTGCGGGTTCAGCGAGCACAGGCCGTTGGACAGCGCCTCGGGCAGCATCGGCACCACCCGGTTGGGGAAGTACACGGAATTGCCGCGCTTATGGGCTTCGTTGTCCAGCGCCGTGCCCGGATGCACATAGTGGCTGACATCGGCGATCGCCACGATCAGGCGCCAGCCGCCGCGCTGGCGGCTCTCCACATAGATGGCGTCGTCGAAATCCTTGGCGCTCTCGTCATCGATGGTGACCAGCGGCAGGTCGCGCAGATCCACCCGGTGGGCCTTGGCGAGATGCGGCACCTCGGCGCCGTAGCGCTCGGCCTCTTCGGGCACGCCCTTGGGCCACTGGTGGGGAATCTCGAAGCGGCGCAGGGCCACTTCCACTTCCATGCCAGCCTGGTCCGGGGTGGCGATGATCTCGATCAGACGCACCAGCACGTGCTGGTCGCGGGACGGGTACTGGGTGATCTCCGCGCGCACATGGTCACCGTGCTCGGGCTTGATGCCATTAAGGTCCTCGACCAGCACTTCTTTGGTGATGCGGCGGTTTTCCGGCTCAATGAAGCTGACTCCGGCTTCGCGGTGGTAGCGACCGACGATTTCAGTCACGGCACGCTCGGTGATCTCCACGATGCGCGCTTCTTCCTTGCCGAAGCGGTTAACGCCGGCGGTGCTCACCAGCACCCGGTCGCCGTCCATCACTTTTTCCATCTGCCGGGGCGCCAGGAACAGGTCCTTGCGGCCGGGCTCATCGGCGATCAGAAAGCCGAACCCGTCGCGGTGGCCCTGTACCCGGCCGGCGATCAGATCCATGCGCGAGGCGATGCCCACCTTACCGTTGCGGTTTTCCACCAGCTGGCCGTCGCGCAGCATCGCCTTGAGGCGGCGCTCCAGGCCCACCTCGCCGTCTTCGTCCACGTCCAGGAGCCCGGCCAGGTCATGCTTGCCGAGCGGCTTTCCCTGGTCGTCGAGGACCTGCAGGATCAACTCGCGGCTGGGAACCGGATTCTCGTACTTCGACGCCTCCCGGTCCGCGTGGGGATCCTTATAGCGTTTCCTGGATGCCATTCAATAACCTCTAATAAAATACATGTGTATTAACCCGCCGGATGGCGCCGGCGGGCGCTACCTTAACCCAGCATGGGACTCACGCACCACGGGGGCCGGCGAAATCAAGCCGGAAGCGGAAGGCCGGGCGGGCAGCGTCGAACGGGCGAAACGCCCAATGTTTTCGGAACTAACCGTTGACATCCCGGCATCATATACTAGAATGCACGCGCTTTCGCGATGAAGGGCCGGAATCGGTCGTTCAACGAAACAAGCCGAGGTGGTGAAATTGGTAGACACGCTAGCTTCAGGTGCTAGTGGGGGCAACCCCGTGGAGGTTCAAGTCCTCTCCTCGGCACCAATTCAGAAAAGGGCTCCCCATGGGAGCCCTTTTTGTATCCGCTCTAAAGGCCCCTTCAGCATGCGCCTTTTTCTTGCTTCCTTGATTCTGGCTCTGGGTTTGAGTGTGGCCACTCCGGTCGCCGCGCAGGAACAGGCCGACCAGGCCGTGAACCCGGAAATCCAGAAAGCCGACGCCCAGCTGGAAAAGGCCAAACGCCGCGAACGGATGCTGCTGCTGTTCCCCGCCGGCGCCCTGGGCATCACCATCGCTCTGATCGTGATCACCCGCCGCCGCAAGAAATAGCCCCATTGTGCGAGCGGGCCCCGCCCGCGAAAGGGAGCGAAGCTCCCGGCGGGATCCCAGAGAACCATCCAAAGGCAGCACAAAGCACCTCTCTGGCATCCTGCCGGCCGGCGTTGCCGGCCTTTCGCTTGCAAGGCAAGCTCCCACAAATCTTGCCCACCTTCATAAAGCCGCCATTTTAAGCACACCGAATTGACATTTTTCTCCGCCAGGATGGGCCACCTCCCCAATCCCATCCTGAATAAGACGGAGAAACCCATGTATCTGCGGAACGACGCCCGTTTTAAGCTGAGCGCGCTGGCCATCGCCACCTCGCTCGCCCTGGCCGCCTGCGGCGGTGACAGCAGCAACAGTGGCGGTGACACCGGCGGCATCCAGATGGAACGCCTGACCCGCGTCGCCACCCTGCCCCTGGGTTCGGAAGCCACCGGCCTGTTCCTGAAGCAGGACGGCGAGGTGTTCACCAACATCCAGCACCCCTCCGACGCCAACGTGACGCCCGACGCCGAAGGGCACGTCTACCGCCACGCCACCGTGGGCCTGATCGAAAACACCGACATCAACAAGCCGTTCGAGGGCGTCTCGGTACCGGAAACCGACGAAGAAAAGCAGATCATGCGGGTGGCCACCGGCCGCTATAACGTGCTCGGCCAGCAGGGCGACGCCTGGGCCGGCGCCCCGCAGCCCGGCCTGGGCGGCATCGCCGTGCAGGACGGCACCGCCCTGATCAAGGTGTCCAACGATCCTGATTTCAACGGCTGGGTGGAAGTCAGCGAAGACGAAGGCTACCTGTTCACCAACTGGGAAGACCGTCCCGGCGGCATGAGCCGCCTGCACCTGATCCGCACCGACGAAGGCCGCTGGGTGGTCCAGGACAACGACGCCTCCATGGTCGATTTCTCCGCCGTGAAGGGCACCTGGGTGAACTGCTTCGGCACCGTATCCCCGTGGAACACGCCGCTCACCTCCGAAGAGCTGTACTTCGACAATACCGTGAACTGGAACTCACCCGGCCAGGGCAGCGTTCAGGATCTGGCCGACTATCTGGCCGGCGAGATCAACACCGACTACACGGTGACCTACCCCAACCCCTACGACTACGGCTACATCGTCGAGATTACCGACCCGACCGGTACGCCGACTCCGGTGAAGCACTTCACCCTGGGCCGCTACTCCCATGAAAACGCGGTGGTGATGCCGGATCAGAAAACCGTGTACATGAGCGACGACGGCGGCGGCGTGATCCTGTTCAAGTTCGTGGCCGACACCGCCGGTGACCTGAGCAGCGGCACGCTGTACGCGGCCGCGGTGACACAGGACACCCTGCCCATGGACGCCGCCGAAGCCGGCTTCGACATCAGCTGGGTGGAACTGGCCAGCGGCAGCAACGCGGACATCGAGAGCTGGGTGGACGAGTACGACGACGTCACCACCGCCGACTACGTGGACGGCGCCAACAGCTACATCTCCGACCAGCAGATCAACGACTGGGCGGAAGCCAAGCTGAACCAGGACCTGGACGACAGCGGCAGCGTCGCCGCCAGCCCGTTCGCCGACGACCGGCCGGCGTTCCTGGAATCGCGCAAGGCGGCGGTGAAGCTGGGCGCCACCGGCGAGTTCAACAAGATGGAAGGCATCAACGTGAACCAGAAGCGCGCCCAGGCCAGCGTCGAAGGCGACGGTGAGCAGGCGCACGTCTATGTGGTGATGTCCGACATCGCCGGCAACATGCTGGACAGCGACGGCGCGATCCAACTGACCAACCAGGACGCCCGCTGCGGCGGCGCCTTCCGCATGCCGCTGGAAGCGGACTACAACGTGTCACGCCTGGAGATGGTCGAGCTGGGCGGTCCGTACGATCCCAGCGACGCGGCCAACACCTGCAGCGTGGACGGCCTGTCCGGCCCGGACAACGTGGAAGTTATGGACGACGGTCGCCTGCTGATCGGCGAAGACACCGGCAACCACGAGAACAACATGGTGTGGCTGCTGGACCCGAAAGCCTGATTGTTCCGGCTTTCCGGACCCGGGGAGGAGCGCATCGCGCCCTCCCCTTTTTCTGTTTTTATTGTCAGGGTTCGCGATCATGAAATCTTTTATTCCACTGCTGTTCGCCGTGCTGGTTTTGTACGGCTGCGACTCGGCGGAAAGCAAACAGCCCGGGACCAGCGACACCACGGCAAGTCAGCCCGCCGCCGGGGAAGACGCCCTCGAGCGCCAACTGCCGCCGAATCTGAACACGATCTACAATCACGAAGCACCGATTCCGCCGCAGTGCTATACGCGCACCGAGGGCGACTTCAACCCCTGCTACACCTGCCACCAGACCTACGAGGACCGGGCCCGCCCGAACACCATGTGGGACGGCTATTTGCAGGGCGCCTACGACTTTTCCGAGCTGGGGGAAACCAACCACTGGCTCAACCTGTTCGTGGACCGCCGCGAGCAGGTGGCGAAGATGTCCGACCAGGCCATCATCGACTACATCAACCAGGACAACTACACCCCGGCGATGACCGCCCTTGCCGAGGACAGTGACTGGCAGGGCCCGGTGCCCTATGTGGAGGGCCTGCAGCAGGGCGCCGCGGCGTTCGACGAGCAGGGCTTCGCCAAGGACGGCAGCCACTGGGTGGCGTTCAACTACAAGCCGCTGCCGAGCACCTTCTGGCCCACCAACGGCAGCACCGACGACGTTATGGTGCGCCTGCCGGAGGCGTTCCGCACCAGCACCTGCGCCGATAACGGCCAGGCCTCCCGGGACGTCTACCTGGCCAACCTGTCGCTGATGGAAATGGCGATCAAGGAGCTCGACCGCATCAGCACGCCGCCCATCGACGAACAGGCGGTATGCGCCGACCTGGACGGCGACGGCACCCTCGGCACCGCCCGCACCCTGCTGAAGCGCGACCACTACCTGGGCGGCGCCGCCGACGTACCGGTCAGCGACATGCTTTACCCGCAGGGCATCGAGTTCCTGCACACGGTCCGCTACGTGGGCGTGGACGCGCACGGCGGTATCGGCCTGCCGCCGCGCATGAAGGAAGTGCGCTATATGAACAAGATCCGCTTCTACAACAGCGCCCACCTGAAATCCCTGTACGGCAACGAGCACCAGGAAAAAGCCGAGGGCAACCTGCCCTACTACACCGACCACGGTGACCGGGGCATGGACAACGGCTTCGGCTGGATGGTGCTGGGCTTCATCGAGAAGGAAGACGGCAGCCTGCGCCCGCAGAGCAACCAGGAGCAGCGCTTCTGCATGGGCTGCCACACCACCGTGGGTACCACCATCGACCAGACCTTCGCGTTTCCGCGCAAGGTCACCGGCGCCGAGGGCTGGGGCTACATCGACATCAAGGGCATGCGCGACGCCCCGGCGATCAACCAGGACGAAGGCGAAATCGCCCAGTACCTGCGGCTGGTGGGCGGCGGCAACGAGTTCCGGGAAAACGACGAGATGCAGGCGCGCTGGTTCAACGACGACGGCAGCCTGAAACGGGACAAGATCGCCAACGCCGACGTCTACCAGCTGATCACGCCGAGCCGCGAACGGGCGCTGGCGTTAAACAAAGCCTACAAGCTGATCGTCGAAGAGCAGAGCTATCTGTACGGCCGCGATGCCACCCTGAAGCCGGCGGAAAACGTCTACCGGCACATCAACCCGGACGAAGTGACGCCACTGAAACCGGAGAAGCGTATCGACGCCTATGACATCCGCCTGGACTGGTCGGCGGCCGGCGCCACGAAGTAAGCGCCGGCCGCGACGGCGCTACCCGAACGGGTGGCGCTGGACGATGGTCTCGGCCCGGTCCGGGCCGGTGGAGATGATGTCGATGGGGGCGCCGGTGACTTCCTCGATGCGCTTGAGGTAGGCACGGGCGTTGGCGGGCAGGTCCTCGAGCTTCTTAACGCCGATGGTGGACTCGGACCAGCCGGGCACCGACTCGTACACCGGGGTCACCTCGGAATAGCTGTCCGCGTCCCAGGCGCACTCCAGGGCCTTGCCGTCCGGGCCCTGGTAGCCGATGCAGATGTTCACTTCCTCGAGGCCGTCGAGCACGTCCAGCTTGGTCAGGCACAGCCCGCTGATCGAGTTGATCTGGATGGCGCGCTTCAGGGCCACCGCGTCGAACCAGCCGCAACGGCGCGCACGGCCGGTGGTGGACCCGAACTCGTGGCCTTTCTCCGCCAGGTAGCGGCCGGTCTCATCGAACAGCTCGGTGGGGAACGGGCCACTGCCCACGCGGGTGGTGTAGGCCTTGGTGATGCCCAGCACGTAATCCAGATAGAGCGGCCCGAAACCGGTGCCGGTGGCGGTGCCGCCGGCGGTGGTGTTGGAGCTGGTCACGTAGGGGTAGGTGCCGTGGTCGATGTCCAGCAGCGTGCCCTGGGCGCCTTCGAACATGATGTTCTCATCGCGCTCGCGGGCGCCGTGCAGGGTGGCGGTGACGTCGCACACCATGGCGCGGATGTCCTCGGCCTGGGCCAGGGTGTCGTCCAGGGTCTTCTGGAAGTCCACCGGCTCGGCGTTGTAGAAGCTGCGCAGGATGAAGTTGTGGTAATCCATCACTTCACCCAGCTTGGCGGCAAAGCGCTCACGGTGGAAGACGTCACCCAGGCGCACGCCGCGGCGCGCCACCTTGTCTTCGTAGGCCGGGCCGATGCCACGCCCGGTGGTGCCGATTTTCTGCGCGCCACGGGCCACTTCCCGGGCCTGGTCCAGCGCCGCGTGCACCGGCAGGATCAGCGGGCAGGCGGAGGACAGCCGCAGGCGCTCACGCACCGGCACGCCCTTGTCTTCCAACCCACCGATTTCCTTGAGCAGGGCCTCCAGGGACAACACCACGCCGTTGCCGATCAGGCATTGCACGTTATCCCGCAGGATGCCGGAGGGAATCAGGTGGAGGACGGTTTTCTCGCCGTCGATCACCAGCGTGTGGCCGGCGTTATGGCCGCCTTGGAAACGCGCCACGTAAGCGGCCTGATCGGTGAGCAGATCGACGATCTTGCCCTTGCCTTCATCACCCCATTGGGTACCGAGAATTACGACGTTCTTGCCCATGGCTGTTCGCTTTGGCCTGTCAGGAGGAAATGGATTGCAGGGTCCAGCCGTCGCCGGCGGACACCAGCTCACGGTCGCACCCCAATTCAGCGGGGTCGTTATCGGCGCCGGCCAGAGCCAGCACCACGCGCTCGCCCTCGGCGCGCAGTTCCGCCACGCGGGCGGCAAAGCCGGCGTCCGCCAGCTCACCGCGGGCGAGCACCGCACCGGCGCGCGGCACCGGCGCCAGCGAAGCGAGTTTCTTCAGGTCGGCGCTGAAACCGGTGGCCGGGCGCGCCCGGCCGAACACTTCACCGATGTGATCGTAGCGGCCGCCCTTGGCCAGCGGCTCGCTGTCACCAGGCAGGTAGACAGCAAACACACAGCCGGTGTGGTAGTGATAGCCGCGCAGTTCGCCCAGATCCAGGTGCACCTCCAGGCCGCGCTCGGCGAGCACCGACACCAGCCGCTCCAGATCGGCGAGCGCTTGGGTGGCGTCCGGGAAGTCCGCCAGCAGGCTACGGGCCTGGGCGAACACGCCGGTATCGCCGTCCAGAAACGGCAAGGCCGCCAGCGCCCGCGCGGCGGCATCCGGCAGGGCCTGGCCGTCCAGGAAACGGCTCAGTTCAGTGCGCGCTTTGCGCAGGTAGATGTCTTCCAGGGTCGCCTGGGCGGCGGCGTCCAGATCGCAGGCGTCCACCAGGGCGCGGAAAATCCCCACGTGCCCCAGGTCCAGCACCACTTTGTCGTTGGCGCCGGCCAGGGCCAGGGTTTCGCCCATCAGCAGGATCACTTCCAGGTCGCTGTCGCCGCCGGCGTGGCCGAACAGCTCAACGCCCAGCTGGTAGGGCAGCCGGGTGCCGCCCACCTGGGTGGGCCGGGCGCGCAGCGCCGTGGAGCAGTAACACAAACGGGTGGGCGCGTTGCGACGCAGGCTGTGAGCATCGATGCGCGCCACCTGCGGGGTCATGTCCGCGCGCACGCCCATCAAACGCCCGGTGAGCTGGTCAGTGATCTTGAAAGTGTCCCGCTCCAGATCCCGGCCGGCGCCGTTGAGCAGGGATTCGAGGAATTCGATCAGCGGCGGGTACACCAACTCGTAGCCCCAGGACTGGTACAGGTCCAAAGCCCGGCGGCGCAGTTGTTCAATGGCCCGGGCGCGTTCGGGAAGCACTTCCTCGACGCCGTCGGGCAACAACCACTGTTCTTCCTGATTCATCTCACGATCCCGAGGGTATTCAATCGACACAGGGGTCCAAACGGAGGGCCGACAGAGGTGGCGGCCACAAAAAAACCGGGCCTCGTGACCCGGTTGGCGGATTCTAACACGTCCCCCGAGGGGCAGATACCCGCCGCCAGGCGGCGGGCACCCGGTGTTCAGCGTCCGCGGTTCTGCTTCAAATACTGGAAGAACTCACTGTCCGGAGAGAGGATCAGCACGTCTTCCTTGGAATCGAAGCTTTCCCGGTACGCCTGCAGGCTGCGGTAGAAGCGGAAGAACTCCTCGTCCTTGCCATAAGCATTGGCGTAGATCGAGGTGGCGCGGGCGTCGCCGGCACCACGCAGACGTTGCGCATCTTCATAGGCCTGGGCGATGGTCTGGGTCTGCTGACGGTCGGCGGCGGCGCGGATGCGCTCGGCGTCCTCGCGGCCCCGGGCCCGGTGCTCGGCGGCGTCGCGGGCACGCTCGGCGCGCATCCGATCAAACACCCTGCCGCGCACCTGGTCCGGCCAGTCCACCTGCTTGACGCGCACGTCGACCACTTCAATGCCCAGATCCTCCAGGGTGGCGGCGTTCACTTCCTGGGCCACGGAGTTCATCAACTTCTCGCGCTGATCGGTCTCGTCACCCAGTGAGGACGCCGCCGTGTCGGTGGGCTCTCCGCCGTCGTCGGCGGCCTCGGCATCGGCGTCGGCCTCGGCTTCAGCCTCCGCCTCGGAGGTGGTCTTCGGTGCGCCTTCGTCGCTGCCGTTGAGCAACTCCTCGGTGCTCACCGCAGTGGGGTCCAGGGCGTCGTCGGGCAGGGCCCCGCCCCGACCGGCCACCACTTCCTGCACGGTACGATCGGCGAACTGGTTCCGCAGCGCCTCGTTGACGCGCGGATCGAGCAGCTCCCGGGCGCGGCGTTCCATGGCCAGGCCGTCGTTGACGCCGGCGCCGACACTGACGATGTAGCGCTGCACGTCAGCGATGCGCCAGGTCACGAAGGCGTCCACGTTGAGCAGTTTCTTTTCCGCGGTCAGAAACGATTGGGTGGGTACGTCGTGGGTGAGCAGACGGCCGTCTACGCGCACCACGTCGTCGATCAGCGGTACCTTCGGGTAAATGCCCGGCTCGATGTCCGCTTTCTCCACCCGCGCGAATCGCTTCAGCACGGCTTTTTCGGTTTCGTTGACGATGTAAAACGAGTCCAAAGCCAGTAGCAACAGCACGCCCAATGCCACCAGCATAAGCCAGCTACGTGTGCCCATTAGCGAATCTCCGTGCGGTTGCTTTGGTACAGACTGCGCGAGCCGGAGCGGCCACTGCCGCCGTCATCGGCGCCGGCGCTCGAGGTGGTCGGCGAAGAGGAGCCGGTTCCACTGCCGCGGTTGGAAGCGCCGCTGTCGCCGGACACCGGCTGCTTGCCTTTGAACATCTGGTCCAGAGGCAGATACATCAGGCTGTCACTGCCCTGCGCGTCCAGCAACACCTTGCTGGAGTTGCTGAACACCTCGGTGAGGCTGTCCAGGTAGAGACGCTGACGGGTCACCTCCGGTGCCTTGCGGTATTCCGCTACCAGGTCGGTGAAGCGGGCGGCGTCACCCTCGGCTTCGGCCACCACGCGGACCTTGTACGCTTCGGCTTCTTCGGTGATGCGCGCGGCCTGGCCGCGGGCTTCGGGAATCACCGAGTTGTAGTAGGCCTCGGCTTCTTTCTTGAAGCGGTCTTCGTCTTCCTTGGCCTTGGCCACGTCGTCGAAGGCGTCACGCACCGCTTCCGGCGCGGCGGTTTTGTCCAGCACCACCTGGTTGATCACCAGGCCGGTGTTGTAGCGGTCCAGATACTCCTGCAACCGCTCGCGCACCAGCAAACGGATGTCCTCGCGGCGGTCGCGCAGCACGTCATCCATGGTCGAGCTGCCCACCACATGGCGCAGCGCCGAGCTGGTGGCGTGCTGAAGAATGGTTTCCGGGGCGCCGACGCGCAGCAGGAACGCCTGGGGGTCGAGCACCTTGTACTGAACTTCCAGGGTCACCGCGACAATGTTGGTGTCCTCGGTGAGCATTTCCTCGCTGATTTCGTAGCTGCGGTTCTGGCCCACATCCACTTCCATGCTTTGTTCGATGATCGGCGCGCGCCAGTTCAGGCCCGGGTCCACCATGCGGTTGAACTCACCGAACCGCAGCACCACGCCGCGCTCACGCTGGTCCACCAGGTAAAAGCCCATCAGCACATAGCCGACCACCAGCACCACCAGCGCCACCGCCAGCAGGCCGCCGGGGAAGCCGCCGGACGGCTTGTTGCCGCCGCCACCGCCGCCGCCTTTGCCGCCGAACAGGTTGTTGATGCGGTCCTTAAGGTTCTTCAGCGCTTCATCAAGATCGGGCGGTCGCTGATCGCCACCGCCGCCGCCCCCGCCCCAGGGATCCCTGGGTTTGTTTCCGCCGGGTTCATTCCAGGCCATTGAATTCTCCGTTATCCCGCTCTGTGCGAGCGTTCAGGATTGTAGGAAGGGGTATCCGTCTCTGCAACCGAAGGGTCAGTAACACGGACCTGTTCTTCACGCAGGCCGGCTTCGCGCAGCAGACGTTCGAAGTGCACCCGATTGACGTGTACCCGCAGCAGCATGCCGCCGTCGGTGGCGGCTTGTTCTTCGCGCACCTCGCCGGCTTCATGCAGGCGCGAGCGCAGCCGGCCGGCCTCCGGCGGCAACCGCAGCCAGCGGTCCACCCAGTGATCCGCCAGCCGCTCGGCGATCGCCTGATGCAACAGATCGAAGCCGTCGCCGGTGCGCGCCGACAACCAGACGCGCCAGGGCAGGCCCTGTTCGTCGCGCTCCAGGTGCGGCGACGCGTCTTCCAGGGCGTCCACCTTATTGTAAACGTGCAGCACAGGCACGGTATCCGCGCCGATTTCTTCGAGGACTTCGTTGACCGCCGCCACGTTGGCGTCGCTCTCCTCGACACTACTGTCTGTCACATGCAGCAGCAAGGACGCGTTAACGGTCTCCTCGAGGGTGGCGCGGAACGCCTGCACCAGCCGGTGCGGCAGGTGCCGGATAAAGCCCACGGTGTCGGCCAGGATCGCCGGTCCCACCCCCGGCACCCGCACTTTGCGCAGGGTCGGGTCCAGGGTGGCGAACAGTTTGTCCGCCACATAGACATCACCGGTGGTCAAGGCGTTGAACAGCGTCGACTTGCCGGCGTTGGTGTAGCCGACCAGGGAAATCAGCGGCGTTTCCGAACGGTCCCGGGCGCGCCGCCCCTGGGCGCGCTGCTTGCGCACCTTGTCGAGACGGGCCTGGATTGATCGGATCCGCTCGCGCAGCAGACGGCGGTCGGTTTCCAGCTGGGTCTCACCCGGGCCGCGCAGGCCGATACCGCCCTTCTGCCGCTCCAAGTGGGTCCAGCCGCGCACCAGCCGGGTGGACAGATGCTGCAATTGCGCCAACTCCACCTGCAAACGGCCTTCATGGGTACGCGCCCGCTGGGCGAAGATATCCAGGATCAGCCCGGTGCGGTCAAGCACGCGGCACTTCACCGCGCGCTCCAGGTTACGCTCCTGACCGGCGCTCAGGCCGTGGTTAAACAGCACCACGTCCGCCTGGTACTCGCGCACCAGATCCGCCAGCTCCTCGGCCTTGCCGGAACCGATAAACAACGCCGGGTCGGGCCGGTCGCGCTTGCCCAGCAATTCCACCGCCGGCTCCACGCCGGAGGACGTCACCAGATGGTGGAATTCGTCCAGGTCCTCGCGACCCAGAGCGTCGGGCAGCTCGATATGCACCAACACCGCCTTTTCACCGGCGCCGGTACGAACCTGTTCTGTACGATCGAATAGATCCATAGACCTCAATATAAAACAAAGCCACGCCGGACGGCGTGGCTTTGACGGGGGCGGGTCACGGGAATCGGCTTACTGATTGCCGAAATCTTCGCCGGGGCCGCCGTTTTCCGGTACCGCCGCGCCCGTGCCGGTCATGGCCGGGTTGCCACCGGTACCCGCGGCGCGCGGATTACGGGCCGGAACCACGGTGGAAATAGCGTGCTTGTAGACCATCTGGCTAACAGCGTTCTTCAACAGGACCACATACTGGTCGAAGGACTCAATCTGCCCCTGCAGCTTTATGCCGTTCACCAGAAAGATCGAAACCGGGATGCGTTCCTTTCTCAGGGCGTTGAGAAAAGGGTCTTGTAGCGAGTGCCCTTTTGACATGGCAAATCTCCTTAAGAGTCATAAAAAGTGGGTGCCCAAACATGCGGGCAATTATCAGCGCTAACGTCCGGGCCACGTGCCGCCGGCCATCCATGCCGGTCGGTCCTGGGGCCATGGGACTTCTATGGCAGCCTTCCCGAGGAAAAGTTTCCGACCCCACCATCCGAAAGCCCTGTTAACTCGTGGTTCTTTTATGGGGCTTGGTCCCAATAAAACAAGCCTTAAAAAAACAGTCCGCGAGTCAACTAAACACGGTTTTACAAACCCCTGCAAGCCGCTCGTTACAGGCGATGCGACCCCCGTCACGGGTGTTGTCGTAGGTTTCCACTCCGGGCCATTTGCGCAGCCAGGTGAGCTGTCGTTTGGCCAACTGCCGCGTGGCAATAATACCCTTTTCCACCATGGTAGGGTAATCCCAATCGCCCTCCAGATAGCGCCACACCTGGCGGTATCCCACCGCCTTGAGCGCCGGCAATTCCGCGTGCAGGTCATCACGGCGGCGCAACGCCGCCACCTCTTCCACCAGCCCGGCCTCCAGCATGGCCATGAACCGCTGTTCAATGCGCCGGTGCAGCACCGGGCGCGGCGGCACCACCGCCAGGCTGAGCACCGGCCGATCCAGGCCTGGGAAGCGGAAGAACCCGTCCCCCAGGGGCGTGGCGGCGGTGTCGTGCTCGCCGTGAAAGGCGCTCAGCGGGCGGCCGGTGAGCCGAAACACCTCCAGCGCGCGCTGCAGCCGCTGGCGATCGGTGGGCTTGAGTCGGGCGGCGCTGGGCGGGTCCACCCGGGCCAGTTCGCGGTGCACCGCCGGCCAGCCTTCCCGCTCCGCCAGAGCGGCGATCTCGGCGCGCACCACCGGGTCGGCCTCGGGCAACGGCGCCAGCCCTTCCACCAGCGCCTTGAAATAAAGCATGGTGCCACCCACCAGCAGCGGAATGCGGCCGTCGGCGCTGATCGCCTCGATTTCCGCCAGGGCGTCGGCGCGGAAATCCGCCGCCGAGTATGGCCGGGCCGGGTCGCGAAACCCCATCAGCCGGTGCGGTGCCCGCGCCAGCTCTTCCGCCGAGGGCCGCGCGGCGCCGATATCCAGCCCCTGGTACACCAGCGCCGAATCCACGTTGATCAACGACACCGGCAGGGTTTCGGCGGCCCGGATCGCCAGTTCGGTTTTGCCGGCCCCGGTGGGGCCCATCAACAGAATCACCGGGTCGGACGCCGGACGTGGGTCGGGCATGCCTATTGCCCCCGCATGAAGAGCCGGTCCAGCTCCTTGACGCTCATCTGGGTCCAGGTGGGGCGCCCGTGATTGCACTGCCCGGAGCGCTCGGTGGCTTCCATGTCGCGCAGCAAGGCGTTCATCTCCGGCACCGTCAGGCGTCGGTTGGCGCGCACGCTACCGTGGCACGCCATGGACGAGAGCAACGCGTCCAACTGCTGTTCAATGCGCTCGCTGCTGCCGTGGGCGAGCAGGTCGCTGAGCACGTCACGCACCAGCGTCTCGCTGTCCGCGTTGCGCAGCAGCGCCGGCACCTCGCGCACCACCAGGGTTTCCGGCCCGGCGCGCTCGACCATGAAACCCAGGCGCTGGAACACCTGGGGCTGCTGCTCGGCGAAATCCGCCTCGCGGGACGACACCGCCATGGACACCGGCACCAGCAGCGGCTGGCTGCGCACTTTCTCCTCGGCCCAGTCCCGTTTCAGGCGCTCGTAAGTAATGCGCTCGTGGGCCGCGTGCATGTCCACCAGCACCATGCCGTGTTCGTTTTCGGCGACGATGAAGATGCCGTGCAGCTGCGCCACGGCGTACCCCAGTGGCGGGGTATGGGCGGCCTCCGGGTCGCCGGCCGGCGCTGGAATGGACGACACCATTTGCCCGTAGGCGCCGGCCTGGCGGGCGCCGTCGGCGATGGAGCCGCCACTAAACGCACCGCTGTAGCCGCCGCCGAACCCGCCGCCAAAGGACCGGCGCGGCCCTTCCGAGACGCCGGGGGCGCCGCTGGCCGGGTTGCCAAGCGCCATATGGCCCTGGCTGGGCGCGAGCCCTTCGTTGACCGGCGCGCCTTCGCCGGGGCGGCCCTCGCCGGGGCGCACCTCGGCGATCGCCCGGTGCAGGCTGCGGAACAGGAAGTCGTGGACCATGCGCTGTTCGCGGAAACGCACCTCGTGCTTGGTGGGGTGCACGTTCACATCCACCAGCGCCGGATCCACCTCGAAGAACAGCACATAGGCCGGGTGGCGGCCGTGGTAGAGCACATCCGCATAGGCCTGGCGCACCGCGTGGCTGACCACCTTGTCGCGGATCACCCGGCCGTTGACGTAGAAATACTGAAGATCGGACTGGGAACGGGAGAAGGTGGGCAGGCCCATCCAGCCGTGCAGCCGCAAGCCGGCGTGCTCGATGTCCACGGTCAGCGCCTGATCCATAAAGGCGCGGCCACACAGCCGTGCCACCCGGGCGGCACGTAGGGTCTCGTCGTCTCCCGGCGGCAACTGGTGGATCACTTTCTGATTGTGGCTGAGGCGGAAGCCGGTCTGGAACTCGCTCAGGGCGACCCGCCGGAACACCTCTTCAAGGTGGTTGAATTCGGTCTTTTCGGTGCGCAGGAAACGGCGCCGGGCCGGCGTATTGAAGAACAGGTCGCGCATGGTCACGGTGCTGCCGCGCGGGTGCGCGGTGGGCGCCACGGACGGCGCCATGTCGCGCCCTTCGACGGTGACCTGCCAGCCTTCCGCCTGGTCGCCGCTGTTGCTGGCCAGGCTCAGCCGCGACACCGAGCTGATCGCCGCCAGTGCCTCGCCCCGGAAGCCCAGGGTGCCGATTGCCTCCAGGTCTTCCAGGCCGCGAATCTTGCTGGTGGCGTGGCGCGACATGGCCAGCGGCAGGTCGTCCTGATCAATGCCACCGCCGTCGTCGCGCACCCGGATCAACTTGGTGCCGCCCTGCTCCACGTCCACGCTGACCTGGCGGGCGCCGGCGTCGAGCGCGTTTTCCAACAGTTCCTTGAGAACCGAGGCGGGGCGCTCCACCACCTCGCCAGCGGCGATCTGGTTGGCGAGCCGGGAATCCAGCCGATGAATCTTTGCCACAGGGAACTCTCTTTACAAAAAACCGGGTTGTGCCGTCAGGACCGGGGAATGGTCAGGGTCTGGCCGACCATGATGCGATCATCGCGGATGTCGTTGGCGGCGCGCAGGGCCTGCTCCGAGACCTGGTACTGGCGGGCGATGCCGGACAGGGTATCACCGGGCTGGATGCGATGCTGCTCACCGTTCTCTCGACGCTGGGCGGCGAACCAGCTGCCCGGCGCCGGGTGGGTGCGAAAATACTGCTTCACGCCGTTGACGATGGAGCGCGCCAGTTTCTCCTGGTGAGCGCTGGAGCTGAGATTGCGCGCCTCTTCCCGGTTGGAGATAAAGCCGGTTTCTACCAGCACCGAGACCATCTCCGGCTCTTTGAGCACCACGAAGGCGGCCTGCTCCACGGTCTTGCGGCCGCCGTGCAGTTTGGTGATCTGCCCCATCTCTTCGAGTATCTGGCGGCCCAGGTACAGGCTGTGGGCCATGGAGCCGCTCATGCGCATGTCCGCCAGCACGTTGAGCAGGTTGGAGTCGTCTTTCTCTTCCTCGTAGACGCCGGCCACCTTATCGGACTCGTTGGCCATCTTGGCCACATAGGCGGCCCGCGCACTGGTGGCGCCCCGGTTGGAGAGGGCGAACACGCTGGCGCCGTGGGCGCGGGGGTCGGTGAAGGCATCCGCGTGGATGGAAATAAACACATCGGCGTGGTTGTCCTGGCGGGCCACCCGGCGGCGCTCGGCCAGCGGCACATAGTAGTCACCGTCGCGGACCATCACCGCCTTCATGCCCGGCTCCCGGTCGATACGCGCCTTCACCTTGCGGGATATCTGCAAGACCACCTCTTTTTCCAGCAGATTGCCGGGGCCCAGAGCCCCCGGGTCTTCGCCGCCGTGCCCGGGATCGATGGCGACGATCATCTGGCGCGGTTCGCCGCTGTCCGCCTCGGGTTCCTCGATGGTTTTTACCGGCTGGGGATCACTGTCAAACAGGTCCACCACCAAACGCCAGCTGTGCGGGTCCACCGGCTTGAGCAGATTGGTGCGCGGGCGCACTGCCGCGCTGAGATCGAACACCACCCGCGTTTTATTGTCGTGCTTGCCGACGCGGATGTTTTCAATCGGGCTGTCCTTGTAATCCAGGGTGCTCACATCGAACGCCAGATCCGCGTCGATGAGGTCCACCACCACCCGGTCCGGGTTGGCCAGCTTGTCCAGGGAGTGCTCCACCGGCTCGGGCAAATCGAACACGATGCGGGTGTGGTCCGGAGCCCGGTGCAAACGCACGGAATCCACAGTGATCGCCGCGCGGGCGCCGACCATCGCCAATAGCCCGGCCAGCATCACGGCCACTTTCAGCCCATTGCGCAGCCCGTTGCGGCGCCCCCCTTTACGGACACAGTTATCAGCCATGGGCCCATTCCAGCTTCGCATATCGTCCCTGTTTCTCCACGGCCAGGGTGACGGTGAGGTCCGGCGACGGAATAGCCCCGCTCCCACGCTCAGGCCACTCCAGCACGCACAGTGCATGACCGTCAAAGTAGTCGCGAATGCCGATCATCTCCAGCTCCTCAGGGTCCCCGAGCCGATATAAATCAAAATGATAGATATGGACGCCGGCCACGTCATAGGGTTCCACCAGCGTGTAAGTGGGGCTCTTCACCGAACCGGCGTGGCCGAGCGCGCGCAGCAGGCCGCGCACCAGCGTGGTCTTGCCGGCGCCCAGGTCGCCGTGCAGATAAACGCAATCGCCGGCACCCAGCCGCGACGCCAGCGCCGCGCCCAGATCCAGCGTGGCCTGCTCATCGGCGAGAAAATGCTGTTCGTTCATCTAACGCTCGTCGTCTCCATTAAGCACCGGCCGCAGCGCGGCCAGCAGATCGGTGGCCAGCAGGCCCCGCTCGCCGTCGGCGGTGGCCGCCCGGTCGGCGGCGCGGGCATGGGCCATGGCGCCCAACGCCGCCGCTTGATAGCCGGGCGCGCCTTGGGCGTGCAGAGCGGCGATCACACCGGTGAGCACGTCGCCCATGCCACCGGTGGCCATGCCCGGGTTACCGTCGCTGATCAGCGCCGTGCCGCCATCACCGCGCACCAGGGTACCCAGACCCTTGAGCAGAACGGTGCCGCCGTAGCGCGCGGTCAGGCTTTCCAGGGCCGCGAAACGGTCCGCCTGGACGGTAGCGCCGTCACTGCCGAGCAGGCGCGCTGCCTCGCCAGGGTGGGGCGTGAGAACCCAGTTGTCACGGGCGTCGACGTCCATCTCGACCAACAGGTTCAGCCCGTCCGCGTCGATCACCAGCGGCAGCCCGCTCTCCAGAACGTGTTCCAGCAGCACCCGGCCCCAGGGGCCGGCCCCCAACCCCGGACCCACCGCCACCACGGAGGCTTTTTCCAGCAGCGGGCGCAGTTGGTCGGCGCCGTCCACGCCGCGCACCATGATCTCCGGCTGGCGGGCGAGCACCGCCGGGGCATGCTCGGGTCGCGTGGCCAGGCTGACCAGGCCGGCGCCGCAGCGCGCCGCCGCCTGGGCTGTCATCAACGGCGCCCCGGCGAAGCCGTGGTCGCCACCCACCACCAGGACGTGACCAAAATGGCCCTTGTGGGCATCGCGGCGGCGCGGCGGCAGCCATTGCCGCAGGTGGGCTGGCGTGGGCCGCCATACCGGTCGGTCAATCCGCTGGTACACCGACCGGTCCACGCCCAGGTCGTCGAACAACAGTTCACCGCTGTGCACCGGCCCGGCGCCGGTGAGCAGGCCCCGGTTCACGCCAATAAAGGTGATCGTGCAGTGGGCGCTGAGCACCGCGCCGGCCGGCGCGCCGGTGTCGGCATTGAGGCCGGAGGGCACATCCAGGGCCAGCACCGGTTTGCCGAGACGGTCCAGCGCCTCAATCAAAACGCGCATGTCCTCGCGCAGCGCGCCACTGATGCCGGTGCCGAACAGGCCATCCACCAACAGCGGCGCGTCGGCGGGCAGGTCATCCACCGACAAGGGCCGCATCGGCACACCGGCGTCGCGAGCACGAAGGGCCATGGTCAGGGCGTCGCCTTTCATCTGCCGCGGATCGCGCAGGTAATAGACCTGCGGTTCCAGGCCGGCTTCACGAGCCAGCCTGGCCACCACATAACCGTCGCCGCCGTTATTGCCGCCGCCGCACAGCACCGCGGGCCGGGACGTCGCGGGCCAGCGCGACAGCAATAATTCGAACGCCGCGCGACCGGCGCGCTCCATCAATTCTTCGCCCGGCAAACCGGCTTCACCGGCGAGACGGTCCAGTTCGCGGGTCTGATCGGCGCTGTACAGCGCCTCGGGTAACGATCTTACGGGCATTCGCTGCTATCCTGGGCTCCGCCGTGGAAGCTTCGCTGCGGTATTCGACGACAGTATACCTGTTCCTATTTTCCAGGGATGGGCCGATTTGCAAAGGCTCCCCCTGCCGGCGATAAGACGTTCATGCCCGATCGCACCACACCCCAATGGGACCTGTACGGCGTCCATCTGGCCGCGTTCATGCTGGCGGGCACCGCTCTGTTCGCCAAGCTGGTGCCACTGCCGGCGCTCGATATTACCGCCCTGCGCGGCGCGATCGCCGCCGCTGCCCTGTTGCTGGTAATGCTGCTGGGGCGTGCCCGGTTGCGGCTGCCGTCGGCGCGTCACTACCTGGCCATGCTGGTCGGCGGCCTGCTCTTCGCCGTCCACTGGATGACCTATTTCCACGCCATGCAGGTGTCCACGGTGGCGGTCGGGGTGGTGGCATTGCTCACCTTCCCGGTGATCACGGCAATGATCGAACCACCCCTGCTGGCGCGGCGCGCGCCGGACCGGCCCGCACTGATCGCCGGCCTGGGCGTGCTGGCCGGCGTCACGCTGATCGGCCTGGAAGGCGGCCTGGGCGGCAACGTGCCGCTGGGGCTGTCCGTGGGGGTGTTTTCCGCGACGCTTTATTCGCTGCGTAATCTGTTGCAGAAACGGTTTCTGCAGGGCGTTTCCGGCCCCCAGGTGATGCTCTACCAGGGCACCCTGACCGCGCTTTTGTTCGCGCCTTTTCTGACCGCCTCACCCAGCGAGCTGACGCCCAGCACCTGGGGGCTTTTGTTGCTACTGGGCACCGTCTTCACCGCCGTGCCGCACACTCTGATCACCCACGCGCTGCGCCGTGTCAGCGCCACCGGCGTGTCGTTCGTGCTCGCCCTGCAAGTGCCCTACGCCACCTTGTTGGCGGCGCTGGTGCTGTCGGAAATACCCGGCCCACTGGCAATTCTCGGCGGCGCCCTGGTGGTCAGCGCCGCCCTTTACGTGACCACCTGGCAACGGCGCGCCGCCCTGGCGGCAGCCGCCAGCGACTGATCGCCAAGGCTATGGATTTCATCGACCTGAAACAGCGCATTGCCGAACACGCCCGGGCGCTGGGCTTCCAGCAAATGGGCGTCGCCGATCTGGATCTGAGCCAGGCGGAGCAGCGCCTGCACGACTGGCTGGCCGCCGGCCGTCACGGCGAGATGGGCTGGATGGCCGCCCACGGCAACAAGCGCTCGCGGCCGGCGGAGCTGGAACCGGACACCGTGCGGGTGCTGTCATTACGGATGGACTATCTGCCCCCGGACACCCAGCCGGTGAAAGTGCTGCAGCAAAAAGAAAAAGCCTATGTGTCGCGCTACGCGCTAGGCCGTGACTACCACAAGCTGGTGCGCAAACGGCTGGCGCAACTGGCGGCGCTGATTCGCGAGGAAGTGGCCGACACCCAGCTGGCGCGGGCGTTCGTGGACAGCGCGCCGGTGATGGAGAAACCGCTCGCCGAGAAGGCCGGGCTCGGCTGGCAGGGCAAGCACACCCTGATTCTCAATCGCCATGCGGGCAGCTGGTTTTTCCTCGGCGAGATTTACACCGACCTGCCGCTGCCGGTGGACGAGCCCGCCGAGGACCACTGCGGCAAGTGCTCGGCCTGCATGACGGTGTGCCCCACCGACGCCATTGTCGCGCCCTACCAGCTGGACGCCCGGCGCTGCATCTCCTACCTGACCATTGAGCATCCCGGTTCGATCCCGGAAGACCTGCGTCGCGGCATCGGCAACCGGGTGTTCGGCTGCGACGACTGCCAGCTGATGTGCCCCTGGAACCGCTTCGCGTCGCACAGCAAGGAAACCGATTTCCAGCCGCGCCACGGCCTCGCGGACAGCGAGCTGGTGACGCTTTTCCAGTGGGACGAGGCAACCTTCCTGCGCCGCACCGAGGGCTCACCGATCCGCCGTGCCGGCTTCGAACGCTGGCGGCGCAACCTGGCGGTGGCCCTGGGCAACGGGCCGGCCTCACCCGAGGCGCTGGCGGCCCTGGAAGCCGCGCTCGACGACCCCAGCGAGCTGGTGCGCGAACACGCCACCTGGGCCCTTCAGCGCCTTCGCGAAAAATAAGGGGCTTGTAGGAGCGGGCCCCGCCCGCGAAAGGCAAGCAGAGCTTGCCGGAAGGATTCCAGAGAGGTTGTTTGTGCTGTCGTTAGATAGGCCTCTGGTATCCTGCCGGGTGGCTAAAGCCACCCTTTCGCTTGCAAGGCAAGCTCCCACAATTCGAGCTTCGTAGAAAGGCAAGAAAGCCCGGCGTTACAAGCGGATCAGGTGCTCGCGGTAGTAGGCCAGCTCTTCGATCGACTCGCGGATGTCGTCCAGGGCCAGGTGCTTATTCTCTTTCTTGAAGCCTGCCAGGATGTCCGGCTTCCAGCGCCGCGCCAATTCCTTGAGCGTGGACACATCCAGGTTGCGGTAGTGAAAAAATGCTTCCAGGCGCGGCATGTAATTGGCCAGGAAACGGCGGTCCTGGCAGATGCTGTTGCCGCACATCGGCGACATGCCCGCTTCCACGTACTGCTCGAGAAACACCAGGGTGCGGCGCTCCACCTCGGCATCATCCAGCTCGCTTTTGCGGACCCGCTCCACCAGACCGGAGTTGTTGTGATGCTCGGTGTTCCATTCGTCCATGCCGTTAAGCAGCGCGTCGCTCTGATGCACCGCCATCACGGGCCCCTCCGCGAGGACGTTCAAATGGGCGTCGGTGACAATGGTGGCGATCTCGATGATGCGGTCATTGGCCGGGTCCAGCCCGGTCATTTCCAGGTCGATCCAGATCAGGTTGTCTCGTGATTGCGTCATGGGGCTCCGAACAGTCGTGGCTACAGGATGAAGGGTACAGGATACAGCGCGAGACAGCGCCCGCCAGCGGCGCCCCTCATGCCCTCGCCCTGACGCCTCCGGCACTTGGAGGCATCAAACCGGGGACGAATCCGCGCCCGCTCCTGTATCCTGCAGCCTGCATCCTGTATCGGCGGCGCAGCCGCCCTGTGATTTATGGCAAAACGCAAACTGAACCGCCGCCAGAAGTGGCGGATCGAAAAAATCCAGGCGGAACGGCGCCAGCGAGCCCAGCACCGGGCCAGTGAGCAGAACCCGGTGGCCACCGCCCTGGGCGACGAGCAACTGGGCACGGTGGTGGCCCACTTCGGCGGCCAGGTGCTGGTGGAGGACGACGCCGGAGCCCCGGCGCGCTGCCACTTTCGCGCCAACCTGGAACAGCTGGTGGTGGGCGACCGGGTGATTTGGCAGGCGCCACGCGTGGAAGGCGACGGCGACGGCGTGGTTACCGCCATCGAGCCCCGCCAGAGCGTGCTCAAGCGGCCGGACAACTACGGCAACCTGAAGCCGGTGGCCGCCAACGTGGACCGCCTGCTGGTGGTGTTCGCGCCCATGCCCGTGCCCTCCACCGCCCTGCTCGACCGCTATCTGGTGGCGGCGGAATTGTCCGGAATTCCCGCCACCCTGGTACTGAACAAGGCGGATCTGATCGACGCGGAGAGCCGCGACGCCCTGGACCACATCACCGATATTTACCGCGATCTGGGCTACCCGGTGATCGAAGCGTCCGCCGAGGACGGCGCCGGCCTGGCCGCGCTGAAGACAGCGCTGACCGGGCACACCTGCGCGTTCGTGGGGCAATCCGGCGTCGGCAAGTCGTCGCTGGTGAACGCGGTGCTGCCCGGCGCCGAGCTGGCGGTGGGCGACCTGTCCGGCGTCTCCGGCCTGGGCCAGCACACCACCACCACCGCGCGCCTGTTCCGCCTGCCCGAAGGCGGTCGGCTGATTGATTCGCCGGGCATCCGCGAATTCGGCCTTTGGCACATCAGCGAAGAGGAGCTGCTGCACGGTTACCGGGAGCTCTCCGAACGGGCCGGCCATTGCCGTTTCCGCAACTGCACACACCGCCATGAGCCGGGCTGCGCCCTGCACGAGGCGGCGGAACGCGGCGAGGTGAGCGAGGAACGGCTGCACAATTTCTTCCAGATCGCCGACACCCTGGATGAAGAAGGCCGCGAGCGCTACCGATAGACGTTTTGGGGAACACATCTGACAGCCATGGGGTCCCTCCATTACAATCAGGTCTGTTTTCACGCACCCCATTCCGCAGCGAAGACGATTAGCCATGACCGCTCAACTGCCGCTATTGCTGGAACCCGCCGACCTGGCGGGCCATTTGGACGACGACAATCTGCTGATCGTGGATCTGAGCAAGGATCAGGTCTACGACCAGGCCCACGTGCCCGGCGCCGTACACCTGGACTTCAAGCGCCTGCTCGCCGGCACGCAGCCGGCGCCCGGTTTGCTGCCCAGCGACGACGCTCTGTCCGCCCTGTTCTCCGAGCTGGGCTTGACCCCCGACACCCAGGTGGTCGCCTACGACGATGAAGGCGGCGGCTGGGCGGGGCGCCTGCTGTGGACCCTGGATGTGATCGGCCATAAGAAATATTCCTACCTCAATGGCGGCATCCACGGCTGGCTGGCGGCGGAACTGAGCACCAGCAGCGACCGCACCCGCCCAGAGCCCAGCGACTACCAGGTCGGCGAGCACGACCCGGCCACCAGCGTTGATCTGGACTACGTGCTCAAGCACCACACCGACCCGAACGTGGTGATCTGGGATGCCCGCTCGGAAGAGGAATTCGCCGGGGTGCGCGCCTTCGCGCAGAAAGCCGGCCACATCCCCGGCGCCACCCACTACGAGTGGACCGACGCCATGGACAAGCACAACAACCTGCGCCTGCGCGACTTGGAAGAAGTGCGCCGGGAGCTGGCCGAGCGCGGCATCCAAGGCAATAAGGAAGTGATCACTCACTGCCAGACCCACCACCGCTCCAGTTTCACCTGGCTGGTCGGCAAGATCCTCGGTTTCGAGCGCATCAGCGGCTACCCCGGCTCCTGGGCCGAATGGGGCAACCACCCCGATACCCCGACGGAAAAGTCCGAGTAATCACCTTGAGGCTCACTCTTTGCACGCTCTAAAACAAAAGCTGTTTATCGCGCTTCAGCACATCGTGCCCCAGCACCTCCTGTCCCGCCTGGTGGGCTGGGTGGCGCGCAGCGAAATCCCCTGGATCAAGACCACCTTCATCAACCGTTTCATCGAACACTTTGGGGTGGATCTGGGTGAAGCGGAGATTGAAGACCCAAACCGCTTCGAGAATTTCAATGCCTTCTTCACCCGCGCGCTGAAAGACAGCGCGCGCCCCATCGCCGAGGGCGAGCGGGTACTGGCCTGCCCGGCGGATGGCACCGTCAGCCAGCTGGGTCCGTTGCGCGGCGGTGACCTGTTCCAGGCCAAAGGCCATCACTATTCCGCGTTCGAATTATTGGGCGGTGACGGCGCGCTGGCGGCGGAGTTCAAAAACGGCCATTTCGCCACCGTCTATTTGTCGCCGAAGGATTACCACCGCGTGCACATGCCGTTCACCGGCACCCTGCGCGAAACCTGTTACGTTCCCGGGCGCCTGTTCTCGGTGAACCAGACCACCACCGAGCGGGTGCCGCGCCTGTTCGCGCGCAATGAACGGCTGGTGTGCGTGTTCGATACCGAGGTGGGGCCGATGGCGGTGGTGCTGGTGGGGGCGATGATCGTCGCCGGCATCGAGACCGTCTTCGCCGGCCAGGTGACGCCGCAGTCCACCTCCGTGACCCGGGTCGACTACCGCAATCCGGCGCCGGTGACCCTGCGCAAGGGCGACGAACTGGGCCGCTTCCTGCTCGGCTCCACGGTGATCGTGCTGTTCCCGGAGGGCGCCGCCGAATTCGGCTCGGAGCTGACCGCCGGCGCCACCGTACGCATGGGCGAAGCCTTCGGGTCGGTGCGCCAGTAAAGCCCCGTGTTCGCCGGGGCTTGGCTTGTGGGAGCGGGCCATGCCCGCGAAAGGGAGCGAAGTTGTGCGAGCGGGCCCCGCCCGCGAAAGGCAAGCGAAGCTTGCCGGCGGGATGCCAGAGACCTTGGTTTTCAGGTGTGGTTGCTCCGCATCCAAGACGCGGTGCAATGGTGGTGCCTTCCGGGATCGCTCAAGCCTTCCCTGGGCGCTCTCATTTGGCCATCCTTGGCCAAATAGGTCCCTCCAGGCACCACCATTGCCCCGCTCACTTGGCAGCGGAACCGCCACGGGTCAGATCCACCCTTTCAGAGAAGGCGCCAGGACCTTTCAATTTTCCAAGGAGCGCCGGGATCGGGTGTGGTCTCTCTGGAGAGAAAACTCTCTGGGATACTGCGGGGCAACCTTTGCCGGGTGGCTAGCGCCACCCTTTCGCGGGCGGGGCCCGCTCCTACAAACCCGTCCTGACTTATTTTTTGCCGACCTTGGCGGCGAGGATCGCTTTGGCTTCGTCGCCTTGCAAGAGTTCGGCGAACAGCGCCAGGTCGTGGTCGATCAGGTCGTGGAGGTCCATCTGCGCGGCCTGGCGCATCAGGCGCTTGCTTTCGCGTATGGCGCGCGGCGGCTTGGCCGCCAGGGTGCGGGCGTAGTCGGTGGCGGTGGCCACCAGTTCGGCGGGGCTCACCATCTTGGCGACCAACCCGGCCTGCAGCGCTTCCGGGGCCAGCAGCGGTTCGCCGGCAAGCAACATGCGCGCCGCTCGCTGATAGCCCAGCCAAGCCGGCAGCAGCTTGGCGGAGCCCGCCTCCGGCACCGCGCCCAGGTCCACGAACGGGGTAATGAACTTGGCGTCGTCGGCGGCCACCACCAGGTCGGCGTGCAGCAGCATGGTGGTGCCCACGCCCACGGCGTGGCCCTGAACACCGATCACGAGCGGCTTCTCGAAGCGGCTCACGGCGCGGATAAAGGGCGCGGCGCCGCCTTCGGTGCCCTCGCCGGCGGCCAGGAAATCGGCCAGGTCGTTGCCGGCGCTGAAGGACTTGCCGGCGCCCAGGATCAGCACCGCGCGCACTTCATCGCTGTCGCCGGCGAACGCCAGCAAGTCGACCAGGTCGCGGTACATGGCGCCGGTCAGGGCGTTGAGTTTGTCCGGCCGGTTCAGGGTCAGGGTGAGCACCGCGCCGTCTTCGGCCGCCAGCACCTCGCCGCTTTGCAAAGGGGGTAAATTCACAGCTGTCTCCCGAGTGTCGTTGTGCGCCAAAGCCTAGCCGGTGCGGCCCGCCCTGACCATGACAAATCCGCTTGCCGAGGGGCTCGTTTAGCCCTATAAATTCGCGGTTCGCCCGCGCGACCGTGCGCGGGCTTCTAGCCTGAGGTCCGTCGGCCTTTGAAACTGATCACCTTCGACCCTTTTCGCACCCTGGGCCTGCCGGGCGTGCACTACATTAAGCCGGAACACATGAACGACCAGCGCGCTCGGTTGCTTGACGCGGACTGGTTGCTGTTTCCCGCCTACTGGCAGCTGCACAGCCTGCACTATGTGCTCGGCCGCCCTATTTTCCCCAGCCTCGCCAGTTACCACCTGGGCCACGACAAGGTGGAAATGACCCGGGCGCTGAAACTGGCCTGCCCGGAACATTTGCCCGAGACCGATATCCTGCCGGCGGGACCGCACGGCATCAGTCAGGTGCTGGACACCTGGCGCTTCCCGTTCGTGGCCAAACAGATCCGCTCCAGCCAGGGCAGCGGCGTGTTTTTGATCGAAAGCCGCCAACAGTTGCTGGATTACGCCGCGCACAGCGAGGTGCTGTACATTCAGAAGCTGCTGCCGATCGTGCGCGATTTGCGCGTGGTGGTGGTGGGGCGCGAGGTAATCGCCAGCTACTGGCGCGAGGGCACCAGCTTCCACAACAATCTGGCGCGCGGGGCGCGGGTGCGCACCGATCTACCGGTGCCGGAGCCGGCCCTGGCGCTGGTGACCCGGCTGGCGCGGGCGCTGGGCATCGACCACGCCGGTTTCGACGTCGCCTGGGTGGACGGACGCCCCTATGTGCTGGAATTCAACCGCCTGTTCGGCAACCGTGGCATGCCCGAACTGCCGCAATTGATCGGCGCGGCAATGCGCGGCTATTTGCTCGGCGAAGCCTCGCCGGACACGCCGGAGCCGCCCATGACCTTCTCCGCCTGAGTGCGCAACAGGGTTTGATAGCGGTGCGCGAGCTGCTCCACCGGCTGCAGCCGGATTTGCCGGTCGCCGGCCTGAACCAGTTGCGCCCGCTCGGTCTGGTAAAGGGCTTTAACGTCCAGTTCGGCGCGGGTCAGTTCCGCCTCGGGTACGTTAAGCCGGCCGGGTACCCCGGCCAGGCACAGCGCCCAACTGTCGGCCTCGCCGAACTGGCCGCTGACCAGGGCTTTGAACTCCAGCGCCGGCGCCTGGCCGGCTTTACGCCGTGGCGCTTGAAGGCGGGCCACGCGCAGGAACAGCAGGCCGGCGCACAACGCTGAAAAGGCGGTGTGCGAGAGAGGCTCACCGACGAAACGAATGCGCGCGCGGTCGCCGATGGCCGCAACCACCTCGCCGCCGTACAGCGCCACCACTTCGCGCAACAGGTGGTGGTAATCGGCCAGCAGCGCTTCCAGCGCCGAGCGGGTATAGCGCTGCTGGAAGTGATCAAAGTTGACCACGCTGAGGCGCAGCTCCACCGACACACCGTCCGGCGCCGACGCCTCGGCGCCCGCCGGGCCGGCGGGCGGCGCCTCGGGCACCTCACCATCCTCCGCGGGCGGCGTCCGTGCCACCGGCACCGCGGGCCGCCAGAGCCGCCGGCGGATCACTTCAGCGGCCGCCCGCAACGCCAGCAGGCCGAGCACCACCAGCACATAACCGGTTTCCAGCCGCTGGCGCGGCGCGGTGTCGTGGGCGGCGGCCAGCACCACGGAGCCGGCCAGCTCGCCGTCCGGCAGGGCCACCGGCACTTCCACCTTCACCGGCAGGTTGTCGTCGCTTTTCCCGGTGACCGGATCACGGGCCACATCCAGGAACTGCACACCGCCCACAGGATCCAGAGCGCGGGTCTCGCGGGCGATCACGTTCAGCCCGATCAAGTCGTCGCCGGCCAACGACTCGGCCGAGCGTAGCGCGGTTTGTTGCGCCAGCGCCTTCAGCTGCACCCGTTGTTCCGCCTGAAGACGGGCGGAGAAGTGCTCAAGAAAATAAACCCCGACCACCAAGGCCACCAGCAGCATCAAGGCCAGTTCCAGCAGCAGTTGTTTTTCCCTTTGCAGCCAGGGCCGCCATTTTTCCCACACCGACATGCAGTGTCTTCCTTGCCTGTGAATGCGACGGCGGGGAGTATAACCCGTGGCGGCGGCAGTCCGCTTGGCTCTGGCGCACGCACGCCAACCCGGCGCGGTTTTCTGGTAATCTTAGCGGCTGTTCCGCAACGTACCGACCAGCCTGAGGAATCCCCCAGCGTGCGCGAGATCATTCTCATCCAGGTGTCCGGCAACGACCGGCCCGGCCTCACCGCGGCGTTCACCCGTATTCTGGCCCGCTACCATCTGAATATTCTGGATATCGGCCAGGCGGTGATTCACGACACTTTGTCGCTGGGCATCCTGGTGGAAGTGCCGCCGGCGGCGGAAGCCTCGTCGATGCTCAAGGATCTGCTGTTCGAAGCGCACAAACGCAACATCTCGGTGCGCTTCAGGCCCATCGACGAGGACCGTTACGAGGAGTGGGTCTCGGGCCAGGGCAAGGACCGCCATATCATTACCCTGTTGGCGCGCAAGATCACCGCGGAGCAGCTCGGTGACGTGACCACCGTGGTGGCTGACAACGGCCTGAACATCGACAGCATGGCGCGGCTGTCCGGCCGGGTGCACCTGGAAGGCGAGGCCAGCGATCCGGATGGCCGCGCCTGTGTGGAAATCTCGGTACGCGGCGAGCCGCACGATCCGGGCGCCATGCGCGCCGCCTTTCTGGCGATCGCCAACGAACGCAATCTGGACATCGCCTTCCAGCGCGACAGCGCCTTCCGGCGCAACCGCCGCCTGGTGGTGTTCGATATGGACTCCACGCTTATCCGCTCGGAGGTGATCGACGAGCTGGCCGCCGAAGCCGGCGTCGGCGCGCAGGTGGCGGCGATCACCGACCGGGCGATGCTCGGCGAACTGGATTTCAACGAGAGCTTCCGCGCCCGGGTGGCGCTGCTCAAAGGTTTGGACGAAAGCGCCCTGGAACGGGTGCGCGAGCGCATCCAGCTCACCGAAGGTGCGGACCGGTTGATTCCCACCCTGAAAGCGCTGGGCTACCGCACCGCGATTTTGTCCGGCGGCTTCACCTGGTTCGGAGACTGGCTGCAGAAGCTGCTGGGCATTGATTACGTGTACGCCAACACCCTGGAGATCGTCGACGGCAAGGTCACCGGCGAGGTGGCGGAGCCGATCGTCAACGGCGAGCGCAAGGCGGAGCTGTTACGCGAGATCGCCGCCCGGGAAGGCATCAACCTGGAACAGGTGATCGCCGTGGGCGACGGTGCTAACGACCTGCCCATGCTGGGCGTCGCCGGTCTCGGCATCGCCTTCCGCGCCAAGCCGCTGGTGAAGGAGAACGCCGCCCACTCGATCTCCACCCTGGGCCTGGACGGCATTCTTTATCTGATCGGCGTCCGCGACAAAGACCAACAAGAACTACTGAAATAATGAGCAATTGAAAATGGTTAATGGATAATGAAAGCTGGCGCGGCAGCGCCGTATTATCCATTTTCCATTATCAATTATTCATTTCCTATTCATCCTTCCGTGGTTTCCGCGGTTTCCAGCCGGTCCATGGGCGCCTGCAAATAGTAGCCTTGCAGGTAATCGACGCCGCCGAGGCTCCACAGGGTTTGCATCTGGGCGGCGGATTCGACGAAGCCGACCAGGGTGCGGCGGCCGCTGTCGCGGGCCTGCTGAATGATTTCCGCGAACCGTTCCCGGCTTTCCGCCTTGCTCAGTTCCTGGGTGAAGGAGCCCTCGAACTTCACCATGGTGGCGGGAATGTGCTCGAACAGTTTGAACGGGTCCAGGCCACCGCCGAAACGGCTGATGGACAGACCACAGCCCTGTTTGCGCACCGCTTCAGCGAACGCCGCCGCCTGCTTGAGGTAATTGACCGCGTCGCCTTCGCTGAACTGGAAAATCACCTGCTCGCCGGACAGCTTGGCGGCGCGCATCGCCTTGGTGAGCCACTCCGCCAGGCCCGGCTCGCCCAGGGAATAGCCGCTCAGGTTCACCAGCAAGGTGATTTTCTGTTCGTGCGCGGCCGCCGCGCGCATGGCATTGAGCACCACCCAGCGGTCGACCTTGCCGGCCATGCCCTGCTCCGCGGCGGTGGGCATGAAGTCAGCGGCGGCCAGGTCGTCGCCCTGCTTTTGCGGCATGTGCACGAACACTTCGAAGACATGCTCGTTTTCGTCTTCCAGGCTCATCAGTGGCTGGTATTTGAGGCGGAAGCTGCCCTTCTCCAGCGCCTGACGGATGCTCAGCGCGATCGCCTCGGAGGAACCGGCCGCCACGTCGTCCATGGGATCGTGGATCTTGATCGCGTTGCCCTGTTCGTCGTTTTCCCGTTGCGCCTGGTTACAGCACTTGAGCGCTTTGGTGAGAATGTCTTGGCTGCTGCGCGCGTCCTCGCGGGCGAACGCCAGCCCGAGACTGGCGGTAACATGGGCGGTACGGTTGGCCACTTCCGGCATCAGGGTTTCGATACCGGCACGCAACTCTTCCGCCAATTGCCCTGCTTCGTCCAGATCGTTGACCGGTTTGAGCAACGCGAAATCCTCGCCGTCCACTCGCGCCAGCTTGCCACCGGCGCAATGCTCGCGCAGCCAGTTGGCCACCGCCCGAAGCACGTCGTCGGCGCCTTCCATGCCGAGGCTGGACTGATGCTGCTCAAAGCCGTCCAGGCGAAGATAAAGCACCGCCGCCAGCTGCCCCTGGCGGGCCGCGTCGGCGACCGCCTGGTCCAGCTGATCCATGAACCAGGTGCGGCTGTAGAGCCCGGTGACCTGATCGGTCTGGCTGATTTCGTGCAAGCGCTCCTGCAAGGCGCTCTCATCCAGACTGGCGGCGCGAATCACGATCTGGGTGCAGTCCTCGCCATCGTAGGTGCTGGGGGAAAACACAAAGGTGGCGTCGAATTCGCTGTCGTCGGTGTGCACACCACGGCATTCCAGCTCGTTGGTCTGGCTGGCGTCCTCGGCGCGGCTGCGCAGCAGCTTCTTCAGGCGGTCGTGGTCGCTGGCGGAGACCATGTCCATGATCGGCACGCCGGCCAGTTCCTCGGCGCTTTCGTAACCGAACATGCGTGCGTAGTTGTCATTGGCGTGGATGTGCATGCCGTCGAGCACATAGGCGATGGCGTCGCGGCTCTGGTCCATCAGCAGGCTGAGCCGTTTTTCCGCTTCGTGGCGGGTGATCTCGGAGTACTGCAGCTCCTTGCGCAGGCGCAGGAATTCCATCAGCCGGTCGACGCATTGCATCAACATCTCACGGTCGTCCTTGGGCGCCACCGCGCGGGCGCCGGCCTTGTAGGCGTCGCGCACGATCTCAGCGTTGTAATCGTCGCTGAGCAGGATCACCGGCAGCGCCTTGCCGAGCCGGTTAAGGTGCGCCATGGCGCTTTCGAAGGAGCCGTCACCGAAGGTGGGCCGGCACAGCATCAATTCCCAGGCGCCGCCCTTCAGCGCCCTCACCAGATCGTCCTCGCCCAGGGCCAGTTGCGCGCGAGTGGCGCGGCCGGCGTTACGAAGGGTGTTCATAAGCTGTTCAGCTTCGTCCTGGGAATCGTGCGCGATCAGCAAGCGGAGGGTATCGAGGGCGTAATTCATCGGCGCCAGTGCTCATCCGTTATTCGTAGAGCATCTATTGTGCCTGACAGGGCAGCGTTCGCCAAAGACCTTACCGCCGCACGGGATTGGCTCTGGGGAGCGCCGCCCTCAGACCGCTGGGCGCAGCGTGTACTGGGCGATATCCGGGGAGCCGGCCAGGCGCACCCCGAGCCGCGTGTCCCGGGGCGGGCCGTCCCACAGCGTCAAGCGGGTGCCGCTGCGGTAACCGGTGGTGGGCACCACCAGAGTTTCCGGGTCGTCGCCTTCCGGGGACGGCACCAGCAACGCCGGCGCCGGCCAGGCATTCGGCCCGCCAGCGCTGACACGCACCGGCCGCAGGGTCTCGGGCAACAACGCCACGCCCAGACGGACCGAGTTGCCAAGCCAGGCCACCCAGCGTATTTCGCCCACCCGCCAATGCGGCCGGCCCAGCGGGGAGAGGGCCAGCAGCCCCCCGGCGCGCAGGGCGGTGGGCGTGCCGCCACGCCATTCCAGGCAATAGCCGCCGTCGCTATGATCGACGCGATGCACCCGGTGCAGAGGCGCATCGTCCTCGTCCTGATCAAGGCGACGATGCACCGCATCCAGCCCCAGGCAGAGCAACATTTCACCGTCCAACGGGCGGCGTGGCCCAAGACGCTCACGCGGGCCCAGCCAGACCCAACGCAAATGATGGGACAGGATGTCCGACAAGGGCCGGCCGCGGTGCGAGGGGCCGCCCTCCGCCAGCGCGGCGGCAAGTGGCCGGGTATCGAAATAGCGCAGCACCTCGCCGCCGCCCATCGGCACGGACACCGGCTGGGGGCCGGCGTCACCTTGCAGGTCCACATGGAAGGGGGCGTCGGCGGCTTCCGCCAATAACGGCATCCACCGGGCCCACTGAGCGGCGGCTCGATAGAGCGCCATCAGCGCCGGCTGGCGAAGCTGATTGGGTTGGGCGCTGGCGGTGAGCAAAAGGCGACCGTAAGCGATCGACACCGCCCCCTCCTGGCCCGGCAATTCCGGGTCCGACACGGCGAGCGCCTCCAGAGCGTGGCGCTCGGCCTCGGCGTAGAGGCCGTGCAGGGTACGCCAGATGCCCGCCGGCGGCGTCTTGTAAAGCAGCATATGCAGAAACAAGTCCTGGGCGCGGGCGTCCATGGCACGTTGCAGGGCGGTGGCGGCGGCCTGGCGCTCGGGGCGTTTGAGCTTGCCACGCAATAGCGGCGCGGCCACGCTTTGATAGCCCAGCGCCAGACTCTGGAACAACCGGTGCGTTAACGCGGCCGCCTGCAACGCGCGCTCCGGCGGCATCAACGGTAGATTCAGATAGCGGCTTTCCAGGGTATAAGCCAATTGCCGGACGCGGGGGCGGGCCTCTTCGAGCAGGGCCAGCCGGCGGCGGCCATCAACGCGCAACCGGGGCAACTCTTCCAGCAGCGTCAGTAGCGGCGGCGCACTGCGGTGCGGCTCGCCCATCGGCAGGGCTTCCAGCCAGGCACGCAACCGGCGTGGCTTGGCATTGCCCAGCGACAGTTTGTCCAAATCCGGTTCCGGAACCCCCAGACGCACTTCCCACGCCGCTTCCCTTTGGCGGGCCTCTTCCATGGCTTGTTCCTCACAGGCTCTGCCCCGCCGCGCGGCAAGGCAATATTCAAATTATTGTTGTGATGGGAATCACAAATATAACTTGAACGCCCGGTAATTGTACATTATCCAGCCAATACCGTTTTCGATCCCGCCCCCGGCTCCTCGCGGGCCAACCTGGGCACCAGAAAACCGGGCAGCCGATCGCGCAGGGCGGCGTGCAGATCCCGGGCACGGGCGTCCGGCACCGCGAAATGGGCGGCCCCCGCCACCGCATCCAGTTGATGCAAGTAATACGGCAGCACGCCGGCCTCGAACAGAGCGTCGGACAACGATGCCAGGGCCTCGGCATCATCGTTGACGCCGGCCAGCAGCACCGATTGGTTAAGCAGGGTCACGCCGGCCCGCCCCAGGGCCCGGCAACGATCGGCCAGCGCCGGGCTGATCTCGCGGGGGTGATTGGCGTGCAACACCAGGGTGGCGCGCCAGCGTGGCGACGCCAGCAGGGTGGCCAGTTCCTCGTCCAGGCGCTCGGGAATCACCACCGGGGTACGGCTATGAATACGCAGCCGACGCAGATGCGGCAGCCGCGCCAGCGCCTCCAGCAGTTCGCCAAGGCGCCGGTTGCCGAGGGTCAGCGGATCACCGCCGCTGAGGATCACCTCGTTGATGTCCGGGCGCTGCGCCAGCCAGTCCAGCGCCTGCTGCCAGCGGCCGCCGGACAAGTGTTCCTGGTACGGGAAGTGGCGGCGAAAACAATACCGGCAATGCACCGCGCAGGCGCCGGTGACCACCAGCAGCGCCCGGCCATGGTACTTGTGCAGCAGCCCCGGCACCGGCGTATGGCGGGACTCATCCAGCGGGTCGCTGTGGTAACCCGGCACCGTTTCGCGCTCGCGGCCGGTGGCGAGAATCTGCAACAGCAGTGGGTCGCCGGGGTTGCCCGGCTCAATCAGGTCCAGGTAGCGGCGCGGCACTCGCAACGGGAAGGCGCTGTCGTCGTCGGCACCGCCGGGGATCTGGTCGGGGCGCAGCGACAGCCGCTCGCACAGTTCCCCCACCCCGGTCACCAGATCGGCCTGCAGACGGCGCCAGTCGGGTACCTGCCAACCGTCCGCTTCCTGCGTTATCATGGCCAGCTTCTTAAATGCCATCCGGTAATTCCCCGACACAGTGGATAGATATCTATGGCCAGCTATTCTACCAGCGAATTCAAGTCCGGCTTGAAGGTTATGCTCGACGGCGACCCGTGCGCCATCATCGAGAACGAGTTCGTTAAGCCCGGCAAGGGCCAGGCCTTCAGCCGCGTGAAGCTGCGCAACCTGAAGACCGGCAAGGTGTGGGAACGCACTTTTAAATCCGGCGACAGCCTGGAAGGCGCCGATGTGCTGGATGTGCAAATGCAGTACATCTTCAGCGACGGCGAATTCTGGCACTTCATGGACACCCAGACCTTTGACCAGAAGCAGGCGGACGAAGCCGCCGTTGGCGACGCCAAGCAGTGGCTCAAGGAAGAGGACATGTGCGAGGTGACGCTCTACAACGGTGAGCCTCTCAACGTGAACCCGCCCAACTTCGTGGAGCTGGAGATCATTGAAACCGACCCGGGCCTGAAAGGCGACACCGCCGGCACCGGCGGCAAGCCGGCCACCCTGAGCACCGGTGCGGTGGTTCGCGTGCCGCTGTTCGTGCAGGTCGGGGAAATCGCCAAGGTGGACACCCGCACCGGCGAGTACGCGGGCCGCATCAAAAACTAGTGTGTGAGCAGGCCCTAGTGATGAGCGACTGGCGGCCCACTGCCTCCTTGGAGGCCATCAAAGCGCGCGCCGGGCTGCTGAGCACGGTGCGCGCTTTTTTTGCGGCCCGTGGTGTGCTGGAAGTGGAGACCCCTCAACTGGCCGGGCATGGCGTCAGTGATCCGCACATTCAGTGCATTGCGGTGCCCGGCTACGGTTATCTGCAGAGCTCGCCGGAATACCACATGAAGCGGCTGCTGGCCGCCGGCAGCGGGCCGATCTATCAAATCTGCAAAGCCTACCGAGACGGCGAAGCCGGCGGCCGCCATAACCCCGAGTTCACCATGCTGGAGTGGTACCGGCCCGGATTCGGGCTGGACGATCTGGTGGACGAATGCCTGGCCCTGTTCGGCGAATTGTTCCCCGGCGTGCCCTCACGGACTTACCGGTTCCGCGGCCTGTTCGCCGACGTGACCGGGCTGGACCCGCTGACCACTTCGGACAGCGGTCTGATTCAGTGCGCCGAACAACACGGCGCTCCCGAAGGCCTGGATAAAACCGCCGCCGTGGATTTCCTGATGGCCACCACGGTGGAAGCCGCCCTGCCCGCCGAACAGCTGTCAGTCGTCACCGACTTCCCCAGCTGGGCCGCCGCGCTGGCACAGACCCGCCCGGACACCGACGGCACCGAAGTGGCGTTGCGGTTCGAGATTTACTATCGGGCCCTGGAGCTGGCCAACGGCTATCAGGAACTAACCGACGCGGAAGAGCAGCGGCGGCGTTTCGAGCGGGATAACCGGCTAAGGCGGGCGCACGGCCTGAACACCATGGACGCCGACCCTTACCTCCTCGACGCCATGCGCCATGGTTTGCCTGCCTGCAGTGGCGTGGCCATGGGTGTGGAGCGGCTGTTGATGGCAAGGCTCAACAGCAACCGCATCGGCGATGTGCTGACCTTTCCCGGCGACCGGGCCTGACCGGGAAGCCAGGCTTGTAGGAGCGGGCCCTGCCCGCGAAAGGCAAGCTCAGCTTGCCGGCAAAGGTTGCCCCGCAGGATCCCAGAGACTTTGTTGATGGACTGCCTTCAGGCCTCGCTGGAATCCTGCCGGCCGGCAAAGCCGGCCTTTCGCTTGCAAGGCAAGCTCCTACCAGGGCTAGGCGGCGGCTTTTGCGGCGCCGCCGGCGCGGGCACAGTTTTGCGCGACCAGTTCGATCAGGCGCGGCTGCACCGACGGCGGAAAGTCGTGGCCCATGCCATCGATGATAGCGAGACGGGCACCGGGCATGGCGCGGGCGGAAGCGCGGCCGCCGGCGGGCCGGATCAGCGGGTCGCTGCCACCGTGGATCACCTGGGCGGGACAACGCACCTTTTTCAGGCGTTTGCTGAGGTTACCGGTGGCCATGATCGCCATGAACTGGTTGCGAATGCCTCGCGGGTTCAGGCCCCGTTCCCAACTGCGCTGAAACATCTCGGTGAGTTCCTCGCGGCCCTGGTCCAGGGTACCGCCCAGCTTGGCCATCATCCCCAGGCCGAACGCCACATAGTCTTCCACGGTTTCAATTTTCACCCTGGGCGCCACCAGGGTTTTGAGCGCCGCCGGTTTCGGCGGCGGCAGGAAGGGACTGTTGGTGCTGGACATGATCGAGGTGACGCTGAGCACCCGCTCCGGGTGGGTGGCGGCGGCCAGTTGCGCGACCATGCCGCCCATGGAGGCACCCACCAGATGGGCGCGCTCAATGCCCAGGGCGTCCAGCAACCCCATGGTGTCGGCGACCAGGTCGTCCAGGGTGTAGGGGGCGTGGACCTTAAGGCCGACCATATAGCGCAGCATCGCCGTCATCGGGCCGTACTTGAACGGCTCACGGATGGTGGTGGATTTGCCGGCGTCACGGTTGTCAAAGGCGATTACCCGATAGCCCCGGTTGGCCATGGCGTCGAGCAAACCTTCCGGCCAGAACACCAGTTGCGCGGAGAGCCCCATGATAAAGACCAGCGGTTCGCCGTCCTCGGGCCCACGGGTTTCGTAGAAGAGATCGACGCCGTTACTGCGCACCGTGCCTGTGGCCATGCCTGTCACCTGTGTCGGGGATTTTCGGATTATCCGCTCAACATAGAAAAGCCCGGCGCCAACCACAAGCGCCGGGCTTCTTTTGGCCCGCACGGCCCGGTAAAGGGCCGTTCAACCCTGTGCTTCAGAGCACTTCGATAATGGTGGCGTTGGCGGTGCCCAGGCCCTCGCAGATCGCCAGCAGACCGTAGCGGCCACCGCGTCGCTTGAGTTCGTACACCAGCGTGCCCATCAGCTTGGCGCCGGTGGCGCCCAGCGGGTGACCCAGCGCCTGGGCGCCGCCGTTGACGTTAAGCTTGTCGTAGTCGGCGCCGAGGGCGTTCATCCATGCCAGCGGCACGGAGCCGAACGCTTCGTTGACCTCATACAGATCGATGTCCGCCAGGGTCATGCCGGCCCGCTTGAGCACCTTTTCGGTGGCCGGGATCGGGCCTTCCAGCACCATGGTCGGGTCGGAGCCGACCACCGCCATGGCGTGGATGCGCGCCAGCGGCTTGAGACCGAATTCCTTCACCGCCTGCTCGCTGGCCACCAGCACCGCCGAGGCGCCGTCGGTGATCTGGCTGGCGTTGGCGGCGCTGATGATGCCGTTCTCCGCCAGCGGCTGCAGGCCGCGGATGGACTCCAGGTCGGCGTCCCAGCGGATGCCTTCGTCCACGTCATGGAGGGTGTCGCCGCCGTCACCGAGATCCACGCTCACCGGTAGAATTTCCTGCTTGAAGCGGCCGGCCTCGGTGGCGGCGGCGGCGCGGCGGTGCGAGTCGAAGGCGAACTGGTCCAGGTCGTCCTTGCTCACGCCGTATTTCTTGGCCATGCGCTCGGCGCCCACGAACTGGCTGAAATTCTCGCCGGGGTAGCGGCGGCTGATTTCGCCGGTGAAGGGGTTGCCCAACTCCTTGGCCACGGTGACCGGGGAGCCGATCGGCACCTGGCTCATGGATTCCACGCCGCCGGCGATCACCAGATCCTGGGTGCCGCTCATCACCGCCTGGGCGGCGAAATGAATCGCCTGCTGGGAGGAGCCGCACTGGCGATCGATGGACACGCCGGGCACCGACTCCGGCAGCCGCGAGCTGAGCACGGAGGTGCGCGCGATATTGAAGGTCTGCGGGCCGATCTGGCTGACGCAGCCGTAGATCACGTCGTCGACGCGATCCGGCGCCACGCCGGTGCGTTCCAGTACCGCGTCGATCACTTTGCCGCCCAGATCCGCCGGGTGGACCCGGCTGAGCCGGCCGTTGCGGCGGCCGCCGGCGGTGCGTACCGCTTCTACAAGATATGCCGTGGTCACGATGAGTTCCTCGCCTGAAATCGAAAGAACCCCAAGACTACGCCCGGCCCGCCGCCGCGCTCAATGACCATAATGAACCCCGACCCTGACCCGAACGAACCCGGACCCCGGATGGGCGATGCCGTTTAGAGGGTGATCATTCTGACCTGATACAACACCGGCCCGGTGGGCTGGCCGGTGGGGGAGCCGCCCGCCGGTTCCAGGCTCACCGCCAAGGTGCGCGAACGTCGCAATATCCGCAGCTGCGGGTCGGTCAGGGCCGCCACGCGCTGTTCGCCGGCGGTCGGCAGCAGGCCCAGGGAGATGGCGGCCCCGGAACGGGGCAGCAACCACAACTCAAACGCCTTCCCCCCGGCGGCGGCGCCGGCCTGCACCCCCTGCAGGGAAAGGCGGCGGCGCCCATCCTCGGCATGGGTCTCCAGGACCCACAACGGTTCCGCCTGGCTGTTCTGGATCACGCCCACGAACCGTTGCGACGCCGGCGGCGACGGCCAGAACACCAGCGCCGCGATCACCAGGGAAGCGGCCAGCAGACCGCCCACCGGCCACCACCAGGCCCCGGCGCCGGCGCCGGGGCGATCGACACGACCGCGCACCTTGCGCCATACGGAAGCCGGCGGCCGACGCTCAGGAATGGCGCCGTTGAGCGCCTGAAAGCGGCGTTCCCAGTACCAGACCTGACGCCGCACCCGCGGCGATTCCAGCATCCAGGTTTCGAAACGGCGGCGAGCGGCGCCGGTGAGCGTGCCAAGCACGTACTCCGCGGCAAGGGCGTGATTGCGTTCGTAGCGATCCGGTTTCATCGTTCCAGACACCGGCGCATGAAATCCAGACCGCGGCGGACCCAGCTTTTCACCGTACCCAGCGGCCGACCCAGGGTGCGCGCCATCTGCCCGTGGGTGAGGCCATGAAAGTAAGCCAGCTGAATACTGGCACGATGCTCCTCGCTGAGCTCGCGGAGGCAGCGATCGAGAATTTTTTGATCGGCGCTCGCCAGTGCCGCTTGCTGAGGCTCCATGGCACCACTGCGCAATTGGTTCTTAAGATCGTCCACGTCCTGATGGCCGCGCCTTTGGCGCAGCACATCCATGCAGGCGTAGCGGCCGATGGTCACCATCCAGGTCAGCGGCGAACCACGCTCGGGATGGTATTCGCCGGCGTGGTGCCAGACCTTTATGTAGATTTCCTGTAACACGTCCTGGGCCTCGTGCTGACTCCCCAGCATCCGCAGGCAAAGACCGTACAAACGCGGGGACGTAGCGCTGTACAGCCTTTCGAACGAGTCCAGGTCCCCTCTCGAGGTTTGCGCCATTAGTTGCACCATATCCGATAACTTTTCACTCATGGCGCGTTCCGCTCCTTTGTCTACACGCCGCGTTCACAGAGAAGGGTGGAATTTACCCTGTTAACTGCTTCCCTCTATTACGCGTATTGCCAGAAAACGGATGCAATAAAAAAATTATTTTTTAGTGCATCCAAACGATCACAGCATTCGTATTACAACGTGATCGCTACCGAAAATGGAGATAAAAATGCAACATATGCTTGCCAAATCACCGCTCGCCATCGCGGTGGCTTCGCTGGTACTTGCAGCGCCCTCGGCGCTGGCGTCAAGTCACCGTGAAGCTCCGTTTATTACCGGCAGTCCGAAGGTCGACGGCACGGACTTTTATATGTTCCGCAGCTACGAGCCGACCCGCTCGGACTTCGTAACCCTAATCGCCAACTACCAACCGCTGCAAGACGCTTACGGCGGCCCCAACTATTTCCTTCTTGATGAAAACGCCGTTTACGAAATTCATATCGATAACGACGGCGATGCGATCGAAGACCTCACCTTCCAGTTCCAATTCAATAATGAGTACAAAAACCTTTCCGTTCCCACCGGAGCGGAGGGCGACACTCCGGTGCCGCTTAGCAACATTGGCCCGATCTCCGCGGGCGACACCACTGCACTCAACATTGAACAGACCTACACGGTAAAACTGATTACCGGTGACCGCCGTAGCGGCCAGTCACAGGCGATCACCAATGCGAGCAGCAGTTCGGAAACGTTCGTGAAGCCGATGGACAACATCGGCAACAAATCAATTCCGGACTACCCCGCCTACGCCAGCGACGCGATTTACCCGATCGCGATCCCCGGTTGCGATAACGACGGCAGAGTGTTCGTCGGTCAGCGCAAGGAAGGCTTCGTGGTCAATCTCGGCGAAATCTTCGACCTGGTGAACACCAACCCGGTCGGTCCCCGTGACGGCGAACGCAACATCGTCAGCAACAAGAACGTCACCAGTCTGGCGCTGGAAGTACCCAAAAGCTGCCTGACCGCCGGTGAGAGTGCCGTGATCGGTGGCTGGACCACCGCCAGCGTGCCGCAGGCGCGGGTCATCAACCCGGCCCCGCAGGGCTCCGCGGTGACCGGTTCCGCCGGCGCTAAACCGGCCAGCGTGGAAGGCGGCGCCTACACCCAGGTCTCCCGTCTCGGCTCACCGCTGGTCAACGAAGTGGTTATCGGCTTGCCGGACAAGGACCGCTTCAACGCCAGTGAACCCAAGGACGACGGTCAGTTCGCGCAGTACGTGACCAACCCGACCCTGCCGGTGCTGCTGAACGTGCTGTTCGGCGACGCGGCGGTACCGCCGGAAACGCCGCGTAACGATCTGGTCACCGCCTTCCTGACCGGCTTCCCGGGCGTCAACCAGCTGCCCACCGTGACCCCCAGTGAAATGCTGCGTCTTAACACCGATATCGCCCCCACCGCCCCGGCACAGCAAAACGATCTGGGTGTCGTCGGTGGTGATAACGCCGGTTTCCCCAACGGTCGCCGTCCCTATGACGACGTGGTGGATATCGCGCTGAACGCGGCGATGGGCAAGATCTGCGGCCAGTTGGGCGCCGGCAACTGCGGTACCCAGTCCACGCCCCAGAACGGCGATAACTTCTACACCGACGGCACACGGGCCGCCGGCGCCACCGCCGCCTCGTCGGTCATCAGCGGTGAAATCGATAACGATGACACCTATCTGGCCGAGTTCCCGTACCTGGCGAATCCGATCCCGGGCTCTCCGAACGAAGCTCGATAAACAGGAGCGATCCGATGAGATTGATTAAACACGGTGCGTTACTGGCGGGTCTGATTGTCGGTCTCGCCGCCTGCGGCGGCGACAGCGACAACGACCCGGTGGTCAACAACAACACCAACTTCACGGCCTTCGTGAAGGGGCTGCTGGACGACGATCCCAACGGAGAGCCGGCCAACATCAACAATCGAAACTTCCGTTTCACCAACCAGGAAGACCCGGATGCCTATGACGACGTCCTGTCGAGCAACAACTAAGGGACGGGGTATCCTGCAACAGCTCCGGCGGCTCGCGCTGCCGGGGCTGTTCCTTTTTGTGGGCGGCGCCTTCGGCAACCCTGCCGTGGCGGCGCCCTATACCCCCGAGTCCGACGATCAAGTCCTCCAGCGTCTTCCGACCCCCAGCGTTCTCGACGGGGCCGACGCACTCCAGGAAAAGCTGGCGGACGATCCACGGGACCGCGACAGCGCGGAACAGCTGGCACGCCTGTATATCCAGGCGGCGCGGCGCGAGGGCGACCCCCGTTATCTGGGCTACGCCAGCGCCACCCTGTCGCCCTGGCTGCAGGCGTCCGACGCGCCGCCTTCGGTGCTGGTGCTGGCCGCCACCATCGCGCAGGGGGAACACCGCTTCACCCAGGCCCGCCATCAGCTGCGGGAGGCCCTGGCGCAGAACCCACGGCTCGGCCAGGGCTGGCTGACGCTGGCGGTGATCACCCAGGTCCAGGGGCAATATGAAGAAAGCCTGCAGGCTTGCCGCCGTGCCGCCACGCTGGTGCCCACGGCGGCCGCCCTCACCTGCCAGGCCAGTGTTCTGGCGCTCAACGGCGGGCTCGAGCCCGCCTACGCCCGGTTGAGCCGGTACGCGGACGGTGCCGGCGACGTGGCCGACAATGTGGCGGTGTGGATGCAGACCCGCCTGGCTGAAATGGCCTGGCAGAAGGGCGATCTCGACGCCGCCCGCGCGCACATCGAACGGGGACGCGAGCTGGACCGCGAGGACCGCTACCTGCGGCACCTTTATGCGGATTTCCTGCTCGCCGAGTCGCGCCCCGACGCGGCCATCGATGTGCTGGAAGACTATGTCGACCAGGACGGCGCCTTGCTGCGCCTGGCGATCGCCGGCATCGCCGCCGGGGACCGGCGCGCCGACCGTTGGGCGCAGCAGTTCCGCGACCGGATGGCGGCGGCGCAACGCAGCGCGGAGTACGCGCATCTGCGCGAGCTGGCGCGCTTCACCCTGGTGGTGGAAGACAACCCGACGGAAGCCCTGGCATTGGCGCGGGCGAACTGGCGCACTCAGAAGGAACCCGCCGACATGCACATCTACCTGGCGGCGGCGCGGGCCGCCGGCGAGCCCGGCGCGGCGGATGAGGTGCGCACCTTTATCGCCGAGCACGGCGTGCAGGACAGTCGTCTGGCGCCGTTCCTGAATAACGGTACGGAGGCCGGGTCATGATCAAGCTTATTACCGTACTGCTACTGATCCTTCCCACCCTGGCCCTGGGGCACAAACCCAGTGACAGTTACCTGACCCTCAACGTGGAGGACGGCGGCACCCTGTCCGGACAGTGGGATATCGCGCTGCGCGACCTGGAGCGGGCCGTGGGCGTGGATCAGAACCGCGATGCCCGGGTCACCTGGGGCGAACTGAAAGCGCGCCGCGCGGAACTGGAAGATCATATTCTCAGCCGGCTCACGGTGACCGCCCGGGACAGTGACCGCGAGCGGGCCTGCACCCTGGACAGCGACGGCCTGAAAGTGGACCACCATGTGGACGGCGCCTACGCGGTCTTCCTGCTGACGGGCGACTGCGGCCTGTCGCCACTGTCGCTGACACTGAACTACCGGCTGTTGTTCGACCGCGACGCCAGCCACCAGGGCCTGGTGGAAGTACGCTACGGGGATCAGCCCGGTCAGCCGGTGGCGCTCAGCAACCAGCACCGGGAGCAGACCCTGAGCCGCGACGGCGACGGCGGGCTGGTCGCGCTGGCCACCTTCTTCCGCCAGGGCGTGCATCATATTCTGATCGGCTACGACCACATTCTGTTTCTGCTGACGCTGCTGTTCCCGGCGGTGCTGGTCTGGCGCCAGGGCGCCTGGCAACCGAAGGAGTCGATGCGCGAGGCCCTGCTCACCACCCTGGGCATCGTCACCGCCTTCACCGTGACCCATTCGCTGACGCTGGCGCTGGCTTCCCTGGGGCTGGTCAATCTGCCCTCCTGGCTGGTGGAATCGGCGATCGCGATCACCGTGGGGCTGGGAGCGCTGAGTAATCTGGCGCCACAATATTTTCCGCGCCGCTGGGTGATGGCTCTGGTGTTCGGTTTGATCCACGGGCTGGGTTTCGCCGCCGTGCTCAGCGACCTGGGGCTGGCGGGTGGCAGCCTGGTGCTGACCCTGCTGGGCTTTAATCTGGGGGTGGAAGCCGGCCAGGCGCTGATCGTATTGATCTTCGTGCCGGCGGCGTTCCTGGTACGGCGCACCGCCGCCTACCGGCGCTGGTTCGTGCCGATCGGCTCGGTGGCGATTATCGCCATCGCCAGCGTCTGGGCGGTGGAGCGATTAAGCGGGGCGCTGTAAGGAGGGAACGGACGGTCGGTGCCGTCCGTTCCCTGGCTTCGTTTCGATTATTCGCTTATTTCAGTGATGGATAGACGTGCGTTCTTGATTTGCTCGCGGGTGAACGGCACCTGGTGCCACTGCTTACGCGAGTAGGCCTCGGTGTAATCCGCGTAGTGGGGGCTGGTGGGGTCGGTGGACACCCCATGGCTGAGCATGGTGTAGGCCCGCACCGGTTCGCCCTCCGGAAAATCAACCACGTGCAGGTACGTGTTCCTCAGCACCGTGAAGTAACCTTCGTAGCCCTCGCCGCCGTATTGCGGGATGTCGGTGCCGGCCTTGGCGTAGGTCTGAACCTCGCCCAGCGGCGCATCCAGATCCTGACCGCTGGCCACTACATCGGCGACGCCGTCGTTAAAGGCCTGCTGTACCGCGTTGATCACGGTGCTGTCGCCGGCGTTCAGGCCGGACGGGGTATGCACCGGGTCGTTGACGTCGAAGGGGACCGCATACAGGTCCTCGATATCGCTCAGGTAGATCCAGATCGCGGTCCAGACGTGGGCACCCACGGCATTCAGATTGCCGGTGTTATCCCAGTTCTGGAGCACCTGGCAGGCCAACGCTTGATCGGCGCTCAGGGTGCCGCCGCATACCGCCGCGAGCACCGGCTCCTTGAGCAATTCGGCGCTGAGTACCCGGCTGTTGAGGACGATGTCACGCAGCCGCACGCTGTTAATCTGGGAGCCGGCGAAGCCGTCACGGCTGTTGAAGCGGTCCTCCACCAGGGTATGCCCCATACGGCTGCGCAGGCCCTGGGCGTAATCCTCCCGGCCAATGATCGCGGCGAAACCGTTGAGCGGCGCGTCCGGGTTGGTCAACCAATAGCTGTCGTTCATGTTGGCGACGTAATCACGCCGGAACAGGTGCGGCAGGTTGGACGGCCCGAAAGCGCCGGGCAGCACCGCGTCCGGGTCCTGCCGCCAATCGCAGGCGGAGCTGGCGCCGTTAAGCAGCGGCAGGCCCGCGGCCAGCGCCGCGACCTGACAGGTGCCGAGCAGGCTGTCCGGCACATTGGGCACGGCGGTGATGTCGGAATACAGGGCGCGCTCGTCACCGCGGCCAATGGCGGTGGTGTTCACCCAGGGAATACCCACGTGTTCCTGGATGGCGGCGTAGAAATCGTCCAGGGACTCCGCCTTGTCGAAGGCCAGGAAGTTCTGGAACGAGCGCGTGTTTTCCAGGTTGATGTCACGCAGGGTGATCGCGTTGGTGTCGCTCCATGCCGGCAGCGCCGGGTTGCCGAAATCGATCATCGGCCCGTATTCGGAGCGGTACAGGGTCTTGGTCCTGGGCACCACGGAACCATCCGTCTGTTTCACCTGGATGGTAATGTCCACGGCTTCCAGGGCCTTCTGCTCGCCGTCCTTGACGTAATGGGTCTCGTCGGCCATTTGCAGAAGATAAGGTGTGAAACGGCGTGCGGTGGACACGGTATGCGTCCAGGCAATGTCGTTGTTGAAACCGAGCAGCACCATTGGTGCGCCCATGATGGACACGCCGGACACGTTCAGTTCGCCGGGAATCGTCATCTGCAGCTGGTAGAAGCGGTCCACGCCCTCCAGATACCAGTGCGGGTTGCCGAACAGCAGGCCACCGCCTGACTCCGTGGCATCGCCACCGAACACCAGGGTGTTGCTGCCGATCCCCTCCTCGCCGCCAACCCAGAAGCGGTGATCACCCTCGGCTTCGCTCACCAGGCGCTTGCCGCTTGCGGAGGGCGGCTGGGCGCTGACGATCTCCTCCAGCAGGTTGGCGCTGCTGGCGGCCAGATTGAGGGCCACCAAACGACGGAACACGTCCTGCTCGGTGACCGGCGCCAGCCAGGGTTCGTCCCGGCAGTCGGGATGGCGGCCGGCGTGTTCGCCGCCCTTCACTTCCCGTACGTAACGGCTGAACCCGGCGGCGAAGCCCTGGGACAGTTGGCGTAGGTCCGCCGGTTGAGCGTCGCGGAACGTCGCCACCTGGTCGTCGTTGACCACGAAGCGGAAGAAGAAATCGGCGTCCTCGTTCCTGGGGGCGCCAAAGGTGCCCATCGGCGCGGCCTTGGCGTCCGGGCCGAAGTACCGGGAGCGTTCGCCCCGGAACGTTACGAAGGCGGACGCGAGCACGCAGAGGTTGTCCTCGGCGATCGCGTAGCCGTGCCCGTAGCCGGCGCCGCCATAGGTATCGGCGGTGATATGCGGAACCCCGTAGGTGGTGCGCTCAATGGTGGCCTGATAGCCGGCGCTGGTGTCCGGGGCGGCGCGGTTACTGCTGTCGCCACCGCAGGCGGACAGCGCGAGACTGCCGGCGATCAGGCACCAGGGCGCCCACGACGACGGTCGGATCAATGAAATCATAATAGTCTCCCGATTATTGTTATCCCGGTCCGTCAAGCGGGCCGGATCAGGGGAGATTACGTGAAGGCTTTGGGGAAAAATTGAACGCAGCGGCTGTTAAGGAGCCTCTAAAGCATGTGTACCTTCATCCCCTTGGCGACATAGGACGGGGTCAGGCCGAAGAAATGCTTCAAGGTGCGCGCCAGATGGGCGCCGTCGGAAAACCCCACGTCATAGGCGATGTCGGACAGCGATTCGCCCCGTGCGATTAATTCCACCGCGCGCCGCATGCGCGCCCACAGGGTATAGCTCTTGATGGATATGCCCAGCTTGTCGGAAAACACATGGGTGAGGCGGTGGGCGGAGAGCCCCACCTCGGCGCCGAGCTCCTCCAGGGTGCTGGTCAGCGGCAGTTCTTTCTTGATCTTCTGCGCGATATGGATCACCCGCATGTCCATGGGCATGCGGATCGGCCGGTAATCGCTCAGGGCCCTGGGCAGCGAGGTGGTGAGACGAAACAGTGCGGCGTTGTCCAGCTCACCACGGCCGGCGGCGGCGATCGACTGCCGGCTCAGAGCGCCCTGCCGGAGGATCACCGGGCGCACCGCGTGGCGGCCGAGCATCGCCGCCAGGCTGTGGTACTCGTAGCTCTGCGGGTCGAAGTTCAACGACAGCAGCGGCGCGCGGCGGGCATCCAGCGAGCGCGGCACGTCATGGCCCACCAGCGCGGCCTGGTAGGCCTGCTCCTTGCCCTGCGCGTCGCCGAGCGTAAAGCCCTCGTCCCCCAGGGAGACCAGCAGAGTGAGGGTATAGCGGCGGGTGATACCGGCGACGATAGCCCCGGTTAAATAAAGAAAGCGGTCGTCCCATACATAGAGATGATTTTCACCAACCATGACGACATGTCCCGAACCTTATTATTGGTATGTTTTTAGCGGCGACGGATACCGTCGTCGCGGATCTCAATACGCCCGGCCTTGTAGAGCTTGCCGATGGCCTGCTTGAAGGCGTTCTTGCTGCAACCGAAGGCGGCGCGGATCGCCTCCGGGCTGCTTTTGTCGCCCAGGGCCAGGAAACCGTCCGATCCCTCCAGCCGCGCCAGGATGCGCTCGCCGAGCTGGTCGCTCTTGGCGGCGCCGGGCGGGTCCAGCGTCAGGCTGAGACGGCCGTCGGCGCGCAGACGCTGCACATAGCCGGTGAACCGCTGGCCGGGGCGCGGCGCGGCAACGCCGGGCGGCGCCTGCAGCAGCCCCCAGTAGCGGTTGTCCACCGCCACCTTGTAGCCCAGGTCGGTGCTTTGCACCACCATCAGCGGCACCGCGTCGCCCTGGCGGTAGGCCTCGCAGGTGTCTTCCAGGTGGCGGTCCAGCAGGGCGCTGGCGAACGGCCGGCCGTCCCGGTCGCGCACCACCTTGACCAGCTGCCAGCGGCCCACCTCCGGGCGGTTGCCCTGCTCCGCGAACGGCAGCAGCAGATCCTTGGGCAGGCCCCAGTCCAGGAAAGCGCCCACGCGGCTGGTGTCCACCACGCGCAGGCGCGCCACTTCACCGGGCATCGCCTTGGGGCGGCCCAGGGTGGCGCGGGGACGGCCGTCACCGTCCTCATAGAGAAACACTTCCAGTGCCTCGACGTCGGCGGCGTCGTCGGCAAGCTCGCGGGCGGGGAGCAGCACTTCGCCGAGGTCTTCGCCGTCCAGCAACAGACCCGCGGGTATGCGTTTAAGCACCGTCAGGGTGCGGAGGGTACCAAGGAGCGTGCCGGGGGCGGTCATCGCATTACCACATCAGGTCGTCGGGGATCGGATAATCCGCATAGGGGTCGTCTTCGTCCTGGACGTTACGGTCGTTGAGCAACACCACGGCGGCCTCATCGCGCTGGCGGATCTTTTCCGCCACCGTGGTGGGCACCAGCTCGTGGCCCTCGCCCAGGGCGACGATGGCAATCTGGCCGCGCGCCAGTTGGTCGCGCTGCGGCTCGGTGACGTGCAGCTTCTTGATCTTCTTGTCCTGCACGAACTGATAGGCCACCTCGCCCTTGGCGCGATCCAGACGGTGGGTCTCGATCAGCTGGCGGATCTGCGCGACGATTTCACGCTCGCGCTGCTGCCGGTGGCGCTCCGCTTCCAGCTGACGGTCTTTTTCCGCCTGCTCGGCGCGCTGGCGACGGGCCCGCTCGGCCGGGTCCTCCAGCTCGATCTCGCCACGCTTGGCGCGGTTGGCGTCTTCCTTCTTCTGCTGCTTGGCGCGGCGCGCCTTCTTTTTGTCCGCCAGCCCCGATTTAAGGAGCTGATCCTGCAACGAATTAGCCATGGGCAGGGGTTCCAATAACGAAAATTCAGGTACGAGGATAACGGAGCCGGGGCCCGCCTGCCTATTCCACGGCGCGCTACTGCAGCGACGGCCCCTCGGGCGCCTCGCCGAGCAGCGGCTGGGCGCGGCGGAAGCGGGCATCATAACCGGGTTGCCAGGGAAACACCCCGTTCGGATCCGGCCACACCATCTGCAGCGCCGGGTACGGCGCCGGCAGGTCGGCGTAGAACCAGTTCGCGTAACCCAGGTACTCGTTGTAGGCCGGCAGGGCCACCGGCAGGAACACCACCTCCAGGCCGTCGGCGATGTCGTCATAGACCTGGAACGGCCGCAGACGGCGCCCCAGGCCGGTGATGCCCACGGCGGCGCTGTCCAGCAGGCGGCTGGCCAGGGTGTCCTTGAGGCCCACCACGATCAGTTCCGGGTGGTCCCGTTTGAGGAAGTGCCCCAGCGTGAAGGCGTAGCCCGGCTCGCCGGCGGCGCCGTCCACGCTGAGGTGATGCCAGCCCTTGCGTTCGATTCGGGCCAGCAGTTGTTTGTCCTGTTCGTCTTCCGGCTGTGGATAGCGGAAGCCCTCGGGCATTTCATCGAGAAACATGGCTGCTCTCTTTCTTGAGGCCGCCGCGCGGTACGGCACGCGCGGCGCTTGAGGTTGGCAGCGGCGCAGCTTACCAGAATCACTCTACTTGGTATGCGGCGGGGTGGATGCAATACTGAGCCGGTGCGCTTTGATGCTTTCTTATTAGAGACAGAGGACCCTGTATTATGAAAAAAATCACCCTGATGGCCGGCCTGGCCGCGCTCTCCGCCGCGCCTTTCGCACAGGCGGCGCCGCTTGTCGACGTCTACGCCGGCGGCTACGCCTGGAGCCCGGACACCTCCGGCAGCATCGCCTCCGGCAGCAACGACATCGACATGGAGGACGATCTGGGCTTCGACGACTCCGACCAGACCGTGCTCTACGTGGGCCTGGAACACGCCGTTCCGGTGCTGCCCAATGTGCGCCTGCGCTACATGGACCTCTCCGACGACGCCAGCAACACTCTGGTCGATCCGATCACGTTCAACGGGCAGACCTTCGCCGGTAACGTGAATTCCGATTACGACATGGAGATGCTCGACGGCACCTTCTACTGGAGCCCGCTGGACAATGTGGTGAAGCTGGACCTGGGCCTGACCGTGCGGCAGATGGACGCGGATTTCACTATCACCGGTGCCGGCCAACAGGCCACTGAAAGCGCCAGTGAAACCTTCCCGCTGGCCCACGGCGCGGTACGCGCCAACCTGCCGTTGACCGGCGTGTACGTGGGCGGGGAAATCAACGCGATTGAGTACGACGGCAGCGGCATGCGTGATTTCGACGCCCACATCGGCTGGCAGTCGGACTTCCTGCTGGGCGTGAAAGCGGGCTACTCCCGCCTGGAAGTGGAACTGGACGACGTCAGCGGCCTGGACTCGGACCTGGAGATCGGCGGCCCCTACCTGGCGGCCACCTTCCGCTTCTGAGCCGAATCGCCGGGCGAGCGCCCGGCGATCACCACTCCTTCTGAAGACGCTCGATACGGGCGTCTTTTTGTTCCCAGAGATCGCTCACCCAGCGCTGCACACTGGCGCGGAATTCCGCATCTTCCTGGTAATCGCCGGCCCACAGGGCCGGGTCCAGGTTGTGGGTGCGCACGTCGATGATCACGCGGTCCAGCTGACCACTGAGCAGCGCCCAGAAGCCGGGCGGCTTACCCTCCGGATAGGCAATGGTCACGTCCAGCAGCGCGTCCAGGTCGTCGCCCAGCGCCGCCATCACGAACGCCACGCCGCCGGCCTTGGGCCGCAGCAGATGTTTGTAGGGGGATTGCTGCCGGGCCTGCTTTTCCGGGGTGCAGCGGGTGCCCTCGAGAAAATTAACCACGGTGACCGGCATATCCGCGAATTTCTCGCAGGCCGCCTTGGTGATCTCCAGATCCTTGCCTTTCAGCTCCGGGCGTTTTTCCAGCAATGCCTTGGAGTAGCGCTTCATAAAGGGGTAGTCCAACGCCCAGAACGCCAGCCCCAGAAACGGTACCCAGATCAGTTCTTTCTTGAGGAAAAATTTAAAGTACGGAGTCTTGCGGTTGAAGGTCTGCACCAGAGCGGCGATGTCCACCCAGGACTGGTGGTTGCAGACCACCAGATAGGAGGTATCGCTGCGCAGGTTCTGGTCGCCCCGAATATCCCAACGGGTGGGCGTCATCAGCGCGAAGATTGCTTTGCAAATCTCCGCCCAGGTCTCCGCGATCCACATCACAGCCCGGGAGCAGGCGCCCTTCGCCTGCTTGCCGGGCAGCACCACTTTAAACAGTGCGACCAGCATCATCGGGCCGATCAACGTCAGTGTGTTCAGCAGCAGCAACAAGAAGGCGGTGGCACCGGTCAACAAGGCCCGCATCAGGTGAACTCCCTATCCCCAAGACGAATCTGGATCATAGCCAATTCCCGCGGGGCCTGTCAGCGCGCTTCCACCGTCATCACATCCACGTTCTGGAAGCCGCGCGGCAGTTTGGCACCGCGCCGGCCACGCTCGCCGAAGTAATGCTCCAGGTCGGAGGCCCTGAGGTTGAGGTGACGCTTGCCGGCGTAGATCACCAGCGTGTCCTCGGGGCCGAGCACCTGAACGTCCTGCACGAACTCGACCCGTTCGGCGACCCGGCCGCCGGGAATCGCCATCATCTTATTGCCCTTGCCCCGCGACATTTCCGGCAAGTCGCGCACCGGGAACACCAGTAATCGGCCTTCGTTGGAGACCAGCGCGATCAGATCCGCCTGCGGATCATTAACCGGACGCGGCGGCTGCACCCTGGCGCCCTTGGGCACGTTCAGCACGCTCTTGCCGGCTTTTTTGTTGGCCAGCAGGTCCGCGTAACGCACCACGAACCCGTAGCCGGCGTCACTGCTCATCAGATAGGCGTCTTTTTCCTGGCCCATGATGGCGGCCACGAACCCGGCCCCGGAAGGCGGGCTGACCCGGCCCGACAACGGCTCGCCTTGCCCGCGCGCGCTGGGCAGGGTGTGCGCCAGCAACGAGTAGCTGCGACCGGTGGTATCCAGGAAGCAGACCGGCTGGTTGGACTTGCCGCGCGCCGACGCCAGATATTTGTCGCCGGCCTTGTAGCTGAGGCCGGCGACATCCACGTCATGCCCTTTGGCGGAGCGCGCCCAGCCTTTTTCCGAGAGCACCACGGTGACCGGGTCGGCGCCGACCAGATCGGCTTCGTCCAGGGCCTTGGCGTCACCACGCTCCACCAGCGGCGAGCGGCGGTCGTCGCCGAAGTTGTCGGCGTCTTCTTTCAGTTCCTTCGCGATCAGTTTCTTCATTTTCGCCGCCGAACCGAGAAGATCCTCCAGCTTGTCCCGTTCCTCGGCAAGCTCATCCTGCTCGCCTTTGATCTTCATTTCCTCGAGCTTGGCCAGGTGGCGCAGCTTCAATTCCAGGATCGCTTCCGCCTGACGATCGCTGAGGCCAAACCGCTCCATCAGCACCGGCTTGGGCGCGTCCTCCCGGCGGATAATCTCGATCACCTCGTCGATGTTCAGATAGGCGATCAGCAACCCTTCCAGCAGATGCAGGCGGTCCAGCACCTTGTCCAGACGGTGCTGCAGCCGTCGGCGCACGGTCACCATGCGGAACTGCAGCCATTCGTTGAGAATCGTGTCCAGGCTCTTTACCTGGGGGCGCTCGTCGATGCCGATCATGTTCATATTGACCCGGTAGTTTTTTTCCAGGTCGGTGGTGGCGAACAGGTGGCCCATCAGCTGCACGATATCGACGCGGTTGGAGCGCGGCGTAATGATCAGCCGCGTGGGGTTTTCATGGTCGGATTCGTCGCGCAGGTCACTGACCATCGGCAGCTTTTTCTTCTGCATCTGGTCGGCGATCTGCTCCAGCACCTTGGCGCCGGACACCTGGTAGGGCAGCGCGGTGATTACGATGTCGTTTTCTTCGCGCTCGTAGACGGCGCGCTGCTTGAGGCTGCCCTTGCCTTCCGCGTACATGCGAATGATGTCGTTGCGCGGCGTGATGATTTCCGCCTCGGTGGGGAAATCCGGGCCTTTGATGTATTCGAGCAGGTCATCCAGTGACGCACCTGGATCCTTAAGCAGGTGGATACAGGCCTGCGCCACCTCGCGAAGGTTGTGCGGCGGGATGTCGGTGCTCATACCCACGGCGATGCCGGTGGTGCCGTTGAGCAGCACGTTGGGCAGGCGCGCCGGCAGCAGCTTGGGCTCGTCCATGGTGCCGTCGAAGTTGGGCACCCATTCCACCGTGCCCTGACCCAGCTCGGCGAGCAGCACTTCCGCGTACGGCGCCAGCTTGGATTCGGTGTAGCGCATGGCGGCGAAGGATTTCGGGTCGTCCGGGCTGCCCCAGTTGCCCTGGCCGTCCACCAGCGGGTAGCGGTAGCTGAACGGCTGCGCCATCAACACCATGGCCTCGTAACAGGCGGAGTCGCCGTGGGGGTGGAACTTACCCAGCACGTCGCCCACGGTACGGGCGGACTTTTTATACTTGGCGGTGCTCTTCAGGCCCAGTTCGCTCATCGCGTAGACAATGCGCCGCTGGACCGGCTTCAGGCCGTCGCCGATCTTCGGCAAGGCCCGGTCCATAATCACGTACATGGAGTAGTCCAGGTACGCTTTTTCGGTGTAGTCCCTGAGGGACAGGTCTTCGAAATCGTCTGCCATAATTATTCGCTTCGCTCATTGGCCAGACGCCGGACGCTCGACGCCGGACGCTTTTTGGGGTTAGCGTCCGGCGTCCAGCGTCTGGCGTCCAGCGTTAAACCTCGGCCAGGTTGCCTTTCTCTTCCAGCCAGTTCTTGCGGTCTGAGGCGCGCTTCTTGCTGAGCAGCATGTCCATCAACTGATGGGTGTCGTCGGCGCCGTCCACGCTAAGGCGCACCAGCCGGCGGGTGTCGCGGGCCATGGTGGTTTCGCGCAGTTGCATGGGGCTCATCTCGCCCAGGCCTTTGAAGCGGGTGACACTGACCTTGCCACGCTTCTTTTCCGCCTTGATCCGGTCGAGCACGCCGGCGCGCTCTTCCTTGTCGAGGGCGTAGTACACGTCCTTGCCCACGTCGATGCGATACAGCGGCGGCATCGCCACGAACACATGGCCTTCGCGCACCAGCGCCGGGAAGTGACGCAGGAACAACGCGCACAACAGGGTGGCGATGTGCAGGCCGTCGGAGTCCGCGTCGGCGAGGATGCACACTTTCCCGTAACGCAGGGCGGTCAGGTCGTCGCTGCCCGGCTCGATGCCCAGCGCCACGGCGATGTCGTGGATCTCCTGGCTGCCCAGCACTTCCGCCGGGTCCACTTCCCAGGTGTTCATGATCTTGCCGCGCAGCGGCATGATCGCCTGGTAGACCCGGTCGCGGGCCTGCTTGGCGGAGCCGCCGGCGGAGTCCCCTTCCACCAGGAAGATTTCACTTTGCGCCGGGTCGTCACTGGTGCAGTCCGCCAGCTTGCCGGGCAGCGCCGGGCCGCTGGTGACTTTTTTACGGGTGACTTTCTTGGCGGCGCGCAGCCGCTTCTGGGCGTTGTTGATGCACAGATCGGCGAGCCGTTCGGCTTCGTCGGTGTGCTGGTTGAGCCACAGGGAAAAGGCGTCCTTCACCACACCGGACACGAACGGCGCGGTCTGCCGGGAGCTGAGCCGCTCCTTGGTCTGGCCGGCGAACATGGGGTCCTGCATTTTCACGCTGAGCACGTAGCAGGCCCGGTCCCAGATGTCCTCGGGAGTGAGCTTGACGCCGCGCGGCAGCAGGTTGCGGAATTCACAGAACTCGCGCATCGCTTCCAGCAGCCCGGAGCGCAGCCCGTTCACATGGGTGCCGCCCTGGGTGGTGGGAATCAGGTTCACGTAGGATTCGGTAACCAGCTCGCCGCCTTCGGGCAGCCACAGCACCGCCCAGTCGACCGCTTCGGTTTCGCCGCTCATGGCGCCCTCGAAGGGTTCCGTGGGCACGCGCTCCCAGCCGCGGGTACTGTCGAGCAGATATTCCACCAGGCCGTCGGCGAACTGCCAGGTTTCGGTCTCGTCGGTGTGCTTGTTTTCGAGCGTCACCAGCAGTCCGGGGCACAGCACCGCCTTGGCGCGCAGCAGGTGGCGCAGGCGCGGCACCGAAATGTTCGGCGAATCGAAATATTTTTCGTCCGGCCAGAAGCGCATCATGGTGCCGGTGTTGCGCTTGCCCACCGTGTCGACCACTTCCAGGTCGGCGGTTTTCTCACCGCCGGCGAATTCGATGCGGTGCACCTCGCCGTCGCGTTTGACGAACACTTCCAGCTTTTTCGACAGGGCGTTGACCACCGACACGCCGACGCCGTGCAGACCGCCGGAGAACTGGTAGTTCTTGTTGGAGAATTTGCCGCCGGCGTGCAGCGTCGCCAGGATCACTTCCACGCCCGGCTTCTTCTGCACCGGGTGCGGGTCCACGGGCATGCCCCGGCCGTCGTCTTCCACTTCCACGCCACCGTCCTTGAGCAGGGTGACGCGAATGCTTTTGGCGTGTCCGGCCAGCGCCTCGTCCACGGAGTTGTCCACCACTTCCTGGATCAGGTGGTTGGGACGGCTGGTGTCGGTGTACATACCCGGGCGTTTACGCACCGGCTCCAGGCCCGAAAGGACCTCGATATTCTCGGAGGTATAGGTGTTGGCCATAAATCTCTAATCGGTATGAATTCAGGTATCCGGGGTCAGGCGAATTCCGCAAAAGCGCAACACTAGCGGAATAAAGGCGTCGAAGTCATCAAACCCGTGGCTGCCGCCCAGGCCCCGGAAAAGGTGGCAGTCGGCGTAATATTCCCAGCCGTCTCGCCAGTCCAGGGATTCGTCACCGGTCTGGGTCAGCATCAGCATCTGCTCGGGCTTGCTGATCTCCTCAACCTGGTAATGGCGGAGCTCGTCGAGCCAGGCGGGATCGAACTGGTACGCCTCGCCGCTGTGATAGTTATGATTGATACCTGTGTATTTGTCCAGTAGTCGCCAGGGGCGGACCGCCGGATTGACCACCGTGGTGACCAGATCGTGGTGCTCGGCCAGCCAGGTGGCGTAGAAGCCGCCCAGGGACGAACCCAGCAACGCCACCGGGCCGGCCCCGGCGATGGTGGCTTCCAGGGTCGCCATGGCTTTCCTGGGCTGCGGGTCGAGCGCCGGCACGTGCAACCGGTGACCGGCGCCGTGGCGCTCGAAGTAGTCACGCAACACCCCGGCCTTCCAGGATTGCGGCGAACTGTTGAAACCATGGATATAGATCAGGGATGTATCAGACATGAGGCGCCACCCGTCGCGTAAACGGCCTCACTGTTCACTATCAGCTGTTAACTATCAACTGTTAACTGCCAACTGACTCAGTAGCCTTTTACCGACATATCCACTTCGAAGCGGATGCCTTCCACGCGGCTGACGGCGGTGTCGATGCCGCCGTCGGCGTGCAGATCCAGCCAGCGGTAACCGGGGCTGGTGTCGTCCACGGCGAAATCCACGCTGCCGGGTTTGAACTGCACGCAGGTGCTGGGCACCGCCAGCAGCCGCACGCCGTTGCGGGTGTCGTCGTATTCCTGGTGCACGTGGCCCCAGAGGATGCCGCGCACCCGGGGGTGGGCGTCGATCACCTCGAAGAAGCGTTCCGCGCTGCCCACCAGCTGGGTGTCCAGCCATTCGCTGCCCATCGGCACCGGGTGGTGGTGCAGGCACACCAGCAGATGCTCGCCGGCGGCGTCGCGCAGGGCGTCGTCCAGGAATTTGAGGTCCTCGTCGAACAGGTCGCCGGGCACCTCGCCGGGAATGGTGGAATCCAGCAGCACCAGGGTCCAGTTGCCGATGTCCGCCACGCACGGGCTGACCCGGTTATCCTGGCCGCGCAGGGCGCGCAGCATGGGCGCCGGCTTATCGTGGTTGCCCTCCAGCCAGTAGATCGGCGCGCGAAACCCGGACAGGGTTTTCGCCAACCGCTGATAGGACTCGTAGGAGCCGTCCTGCGACAGATCGCCGGTGGCGAGTATCAGGTCCATATCAGGCTGTTCGCGGCGCACCCGGTCCAGCACCGCCTCGAGACTGAACTGCGTGTTCAGGCCCAAAAGCTTGCCGTCGGTCTCCGCGAAAAGGTGAAAATCGGACAGCTGCACTACCCGCAGCGGCTGAACCGGATGCGTCAAAATCCCCGCTCCCGTTGTAATCGTGATCCCGATACCCGCGCGTCCCAATCGCGCCGGCCCCGCCTCGGCCAAACATCGGCCCGCCCTTTCCCCCCAGGAAAATAAGACGTCTGGAGCCTCTGAAAAACTCCCTTGCGTACTCTGTCTTTCAGTCGAGTTCGCCATCAAGGCGCGCTTTTGAAGTCGGGCTGACGGCCCGCCGAAAAAGCGCAACACCGAGGGCGGGCTCGACTGAAAGACCCGCAGGGCGAGTCCTGAAGCGCACATCTGCTGCGTTGTGCTTCTTGCCAAGGGCTACGGCCATTGGCGGCGAACCACGCCTTGCAGCTGCACGCTTCAGGACACGCAGAGCACGCAAGGGAGTTTTTCAGAGGCTCCTTGTCGGTTATATCGAAGATGATGGCAGTTGGCCAGGAAGGCCGCTCCGAATTCGGAACCATTGCTCGTTTTATTCGGTGCCGGAGCGCCGCCAGGGCTCACCGGAGGCACGGCCAAAATCATGCACATGGGCCAGCCATTCGCCCAGAAAGCGGTTCCATTGGGCTTTTTCGTCGCGCTGGTGCATGTGGCTGTTGGGGTACGGATAGCGGGCCTGCACCCGCCGGAACGGCGTCGCCTCGGTGACTTCCGCCACCCGGGCATCGTGGTACAAACGTACCGTCAGCCGGGGCGCCGGCATGGCGTCGTGCAGGGCCTGATCCTCGAAACGCAGGGTGGTGGTGTACGGCGCCCGCTCCAGAACCCGGATGCTGACCGTGCGCGGACGCTCTTCGCCAAGCGACACGTCCAGGCTGTCGTCGTCGCCGAGCGCGCGCATCAGCGGCAGCAGGCGGGCGTAGTTCCACTCGCACTGCGCCATCAGGTCGCGGAGGTCGAGGCGGTAGCGGCGCGGACGGCTCATGACGCAGCGCCCCATTCCCGGTCCAGCGTGTCACGGTGCAGCAGCAGCCACTGCAGGGTGATCAGCGAGGCGGCGTTGTCCACCCGGCCGCTGCGCAGCAGGGCCTCCACCTCGGACACCGGGCGCACCACCACGCGGATGTCCTCGTTTTCCTCGACCACGCCGTGCACGCCGCCGGCGTTGCTCAGATCGGCGCGCCCCACGAACACCTGCAGGCGCTCGTTGGAGCCGCCGGGGCTGGGCATGTAGTGGGCCACGCGCTTCATCTCACCGATTTCCACGCCCGCCTCTTCGCGCGCCTCGCGGCGCACCAGGTCGGCCACCGGCTCGCCTTCCTTGTCCGCCAGACCGGCGATCAATTCCAGACACCAGGGGGTATCGCGCCAGTCCAGGGCGCCGACCCGGAACTGCTCGACCATCAGAATTTCACCCCGTTGCGGGTCGTAGGGCAGCACCGCCGCCGCCGGCGGGCGCACGAACAGTTCGCGCTGCATGGTGCCGCTCCAGCCGCCCTCGAACAGGCGGTGGCGCAGATGCAGCCGGTCCAGGCGGAAGAAGCCCTGGAACGGGGTCTCCCGTTTCAGGACTTCCACGTCCCCGGCGGTGAATTGCGGCGTGGGGTCATTCATCGGCTTTGTGATAAAGCTCCGCCCCCTTTTCCATGAATTCCCGGGATTTTTCCTGCATGCCCTCCTCGGCCTCCTGGGCCGCGGCGTAGTCGCGCACTTCCTGGCTGATCTTCATGGAGCAGAACTTGGGTCCGCACATGGAACAGAAGTGCGCCACCTTGTGGGCGTCCTTGGGCAGAGTCTCGTCGTGGAAGGCGCGCGCCCGGTCCGGGTCCAGCCCCAGGTTGAACTGGTCCTCCCAGCGGAATTCGAAGCGCGCCTTGGAAATGGCGTTGTCGCGCAGCTGGGCGCCGGGCACGCCCTTGCCCAGGTCCGCCGCGTGGGCGGCGATCTTGTAGGTGATGATGCCTTCCTTGACGTCGTCCCGGTTGGGCAGGCCCAGGTGCTCCTTGGGCGTCACGTAGCAGAGCATGGCGGTGCCGTACCAGCCGATCATGGCGGCGCCGATGGCGCTGCTGATGTGGTCGTAGCCCGGGGAAATATCCAGGGTCAGCGGGCCCAGGGTATAGAACGGCGCCTCGTCGCAATGCTTGATCTGCTCGTCCATGTTTTCCTTGATCATGTGCATGGGCACATGGCCGGGGCCTTCGATCATTACCTGCACGTCGTGCTTCCAGGCGATCTTGGTGAGCTCGCCCAGGGTGCGCAGCTCGGAGAACTGGGCCTCGTCGTTGGCGTCGGCCACGGAGCCGGGGCGCAGGCCATCACCGAGGCTGAAGGTCACGTCGTAGGCCTTCATGATCTCGCAGATGTCCTCGAAATGGGTGTAGAGGAAACTCTCCTTGTGGTGGGCCAGGCACCACTTGGCCATGATCGAGCCGCCCCGCGAGACAATGCCGGTGACGCGCTTGGCGGTCATCGGTACATAGCGCAGCAGCACGCCGGCGTGGATGGTGAAGTAGTCCACGCCCTGCTCGGCCTGCTCGATCAGGGTGTCGCGGTAAATCTCCCAGGTCAGGTCCTCGGCCACGCCGTTGACCTTCTCCAGGGCCTGGTAAATCGGCACGGTGCCGATCGGCACCGGCGAGTTGCGCAGAATCCACTCGCGGGTTTCGTGGATGTTCTGGCCGGTGGAGAGGTCCATCACCGTGTCGCCGCCCCAGCGGGTGGCCCAGGTCATCTTGGAAACCTCTTCCTCGATTGAGGAGGTGACCGCCGAATTACCGATGTTGGCGTTGATCTTGGTGAGGAAGTTACGGCCGATGATCATCGGCTCGATTTCCGGGTGGTTCACATTGGCGGGGATCACCGCGCGGCCGCGCGCCACCTCGTCGCGGACGAATTCCGGCGTGATCTCGGCGGGGATCGACGCGCCGAAGCTGTGCCCGGGGTGCTGATCCGTGGGCAGGCCCGCCTCGCGGTGCTCACGCAGCTTCTGGTTTTCACGGATGGCGATGTATTCCATCTCCGGGGTGACGATGCCCTGGCGGGCATAGTGCATCTGCGACAGGTTGTGCCCGGCCTTGGCCCGGCGCGGCGCGCGAATGTGCGGGAAGCGCAGGCCCTCGGTGGCCAGGTCGCGGGCCCGCCGGCGGCCGTATTCGCTGGTCAGGCCGTCCAGTTGCTCGCTGTCGCCGCGCGCCTCAATCCAGGCGGCGCGCACCGGCTCCAGCCCTTTGCGGATATCAATGCGCGCGTCCGGGTCGGTGTAGGGGCCGGAGGTATCGTAAACCGCCAGGGGCGGGTTATCCTCGAACTTGCCGCCGGCCAGGGGCGTCGGATGTTGACGGATTTCACGCATCGGCACCCGGATGTCTTGCCGGCTGCCGGTCACATAAATTTTTCTTGAACCGGCGATGGGTTGGCAGGCTTCATCAATGGCGTTGGATACGGCGTGACGTTGCTCGTCTGGCACGGTCGGCCTCCAGGCAGTGGTGTAAGTGGGGAGGAAGGCGCCGCCGGTCGCTTTAGGCCAGTATCACACTGACCCGATACGGGCTGGGCGAACGCCAACACTATACGCCAGCGCCTCAAAGTCGAACAACCGCGCCGGTGTGACCGGAACCGGCGGGCAAGAGGAGTGTCAATCCCTTTTACTTGCCATTACCATACTGCCCGGTTCACCTTTTAAAAAAACCGTTACCAACCATGGACAATGCAATGAAGCGGAGCCCGATAACGCCCCTGAGTCTGCTGCTGGCCACCCTGGCCGCGGGCGGCGCTCAGGCCGCGGACCTCACCAATGTCGCTAACGCCGCCTGGGATTACGACGGCACCTGGCGCGCCGATCGTCAGACCTGGGAAGCGGATCAGGAAACGCTGGTACAGGGGCGGGCCGCGCTGCTGCCGACCATCGATGCCAGCCACCGCCATTCGGAAATCAACCAAACCTACGAATCGACGGGTGACCTGGAGATAGACGGTAGATCCCGTTCCACCTCGGTGACGCTAACGCAACCGCTGTTCCGCCTGGATGCCTTCTACGGCTACAAGGAAGCCAAGTCGCTGACCTCCGTAGCCCAGGCCGAGTTCTACCAGTCCCGCCAGGATTTCGTGCTGCGCGTGGCGCAGGGCTACTTCGGCGTGCTGCGCGCCTGGGACACCCTGGTGTCCGCCCAGGCCGAGGAGAAGGCGATCAGCCGGCAGCTGGAACAATCCCAGGAACGTTTCGATGTGGGCCTGGTGGCCAGCACCGATGTGGAAGAAGCGCGCGCCGCCTACGACCTGGCCCGGGTGAACCTGATCGTCGCCGAGCAGGAATTCGATATCGCCCGCGACCAGTTAGAAACACTCACTGGTCGTAAATGGGAGACGCTGGCGGAGTTGCGCGACGATCTGCCGATGGAGGGGCCGCAACCGTCAAAAATGAACGCCTGGATCGATAAGGCCGCGTACCAGAATCCGCAGATTCTCGCCGCCCGCTACAGCGCCAAAGCAGCGGGTTTTACGGCCGACCGACAACTGGGGGCCATGCTTCCAAAGGTTCAGTTGTTCGCTGAGTATCAACACAACCACAATACCGATCCAAGCGTCTCGGGGGGCGACCCCGGCAATCAACTCACGCAATTCTACTCGACGCAACCGGACACTAATTCAAAGACTATCGGCATTGAAGTAACCGTGCCGCTGTTCCGCGGTGGCGGCCTCAACAGCCAGCGCAAGCAGGCGGCCCTGCTCGCCGACGCCGCCGGCCAGCGGTACCAGCAGACGATTCGCGACATCAGCCAGCAGGCGCGCACCTTCTACCGCACCGTGGAAGCCGACGCCCTGCGCGTGGAAGCCCGCCGCCAGGCGATCCGCTCCACCCGTTCCGCTCTGGAAGCCACCCAGTCCGGCTACGAAGTGGGCACCCGTAACGTGGTCGACGTGCTCAACGCCCAGCAGGCGCTGTACGCCGCCCAGCGGGACTACGCCAACGCCCGCTACGACTACATCCTCGACACCCTGACCCTGAAATCAGCGGCCGGCGAGCTGGATGTGGAAGATCTGGTGGCGGTGAACGAATGGCTGTCCGACCAGGAAACCCTGGATCTCTACAATCCGGACCTGGAAGGCCAGAGCGAAGAGCAGATGGTCACGCCGCGCTGAAGCGCGCCCCGGTTGGCGGCCACCACGGCCGCCGCCGCCTCGCCCAGACGCCGGCGCTCGCCGGCGTCGTCCAGCAGGGCGCCGACCCGCGACGCCAGAACGTCCTCATCGGTCACCCGTGACAAGGCCCCGGCCCGGTCCAGCAGATCCGCGATGGCGGTGAAATTATGCAGCCGTGGTCCGGTCAGCACCGGCACCCCCCAGGCCGCCGGCTCAAGCAGATTGTGGCCGCCCACCGGCACCAGCGAACCGCCCACGAAGGCCACGTCGGCGGCACCGAACAGCATCAGCAACTCGCCCATGGTGTCCGCCAGATAGAGATTCACCGACGCGTCCACTTGGTCGCCCCGGCTGCGCCGGGCCACGGTCATGCCGTGCCGGGCGGCCAGCCCGGCCACCTCGTCGAAACGCTCCGGGTGGCGGGGCACCAGCATCAGCAGCGCGTCGGGATGCCGCTCAAGCAACCGGCGGTGGGCCGCCAGCACCGGCTCGTCCTCGCCGGGATGGGTGCTGGCCGCGATCCACACCGGCCGCGCCGCGAAGCGCTGGCGTAGCGCCGCCGCCTGGTCGCGCAGCGAATCATCGAGGGTGAGATCGAATTTAACGCTGCCGTTAACGCGGATCCGCTCCGGGTCGGCGCCCAGCGCCTGGAACCGGTCCGCTTCCGCCCGGGTCTGCACCGCCAGCAGGTCGAAGCGCGCCAGCATCGGCCGCACCAGCTTCGGCAGGCGCCGGTAACCCCGGTAGCTGTTCTCGGACAGGCGCCCGTTCATCAGCAACAGCCGGGCGCCGTGGGCCTTGGCGGCGGCGCAAAGGTTGGGCCACAGTTCGGTTTCCAGAATCACCACCAGGCGCGGATCAAAGGCGCGCCAGAAACGCCGGTAGGCGGCGGGCAGCTCCCAGGGGCAATAAACGTGCGTGACCCGGTCGCCGAACAGGGCCCGGACCCGCTCCGAGCCGGTGGGCGTGGTGGTGGTCACCACCAGCGGGGTGTCCGGGTGGCGGGCCAGCAACGCCTCGATCAGCGGCGCCGCCGCCAGGGTCTCCCCCACGGACACGGCGTGAATCCAGACGCTGCCGCGCAGCCGGCCACGCCCCAGCCCCAGGGCCAGGCGTTCCCGCCAGCGGCGCCGGTACGCCGGCGCGCGGCGGCCGCGCCACCAAAGGCGCGCGAACAGGAGCGGCAACAAAGCGTACCAAAGTAACGAATAGAGCAAGCGCATGAGCGATTCCGTCGGACCTCGAAGGCCGGACACCTGACGTCCGACCCGGCCGGCTATGCTAGCATAGCCGCGCATTCCATCGATGGTGATCCATGACCGTGAGCGTGACTTCCCCGGTGTTGAAACCGGACATCCTGATCTTCGGCGGCGGCATCGCCGGCCTGTGGCTGATCAACCACCTGCAGCAGCGCGGCTATCAATGCCTGCTGCTGGAAACCGGCACCCTGGGCGGCGCCCAGACCCTGGCCAGCCAGGGCATCATCCACGGCGGCCTCAAATACGCCCTGGGCGGCACCCTCTCCAGCGAATCGGAAGCCATCGCCGGCATGCCGGACCGCTGGCGCCAGGCCATCGACGGCCAGGGCGCGGTGAATCTGAGCGGCCTGCGGGTGCTCAGCGAAACCCAGAACCTCTGGTCCGCCGGTTCCGTGGCCAGCCGCATGACCACCTTTTTCGCCAGCCGCATGCTGCGCGGGCGCATCGAAAAGCTGAAGCGCCCGGACTTCCCTTCCGCCCTGGCGGACCGGCGCTTCAAGGGCCAGGTTTACCGCCTGGACGATCTGGTGGTGGACACCGAAAGCCTGCTTGACGTGCTCACCGCGCCGGTGCGCGACCGTCTGCTGCACTTCGATCCGGCGCGCCACCCGCTGAGCTGGAACGAACGCGGCCTGGAAGCGGTGGAACTGGACGGCGTGCGCATCGAACCGAAGCTGACCGTGCTGGCCGCCGGCGAAGGCAACGCCGGCCTGCTCCAGGACGCGCAAAAAGCCGAGCTGTTCCCCAGTGAAGCCGCGCAGAGCCGGCCCCTGAAAATGGTGCTGCTGAAGCACCGCCTCGGCCACCGCCTTTACGCCCATTGCGTGGGCACCAGCAACAAACCCCGGCTCACCGTGACCACCCACGACATGAAGGACGGCAGCCTGGTGTGGTATCTGGGCGGCGACCTGGCGGAGAAAGGCGTGGAGCGCAGCGACGCCCAGCAGCTGGACGCGGCGCGCCGGGAACTGGACGAACTGTTCCCCTGGCTGGACTTCGCCGACGCCGAGCTGGCGCTGATGGACGTGGCCCGCGCCGAACCGCGCCAGCAGGGTCTGGCCAAGCCGGACAACGCCTACGCCCGGCGCGACCGCGGCCTGATCATCACCTGGCCCACCAAACTGACCCTGGCCCCGGATCTGGGCGACCGGGTGGAAGCTTTGATCGCCGAGCACGGCCTGGAAAGCGGCGCGCCCCTGCCGCCGATACCGGCGACGCTGGAACGGGCCGACATCGGCCGGCCGCAATGGCACCGTCTATTCGGGGAGGACGCTTGATGGGTTTTATGCGCGATCTGGGCGACACCGGCCTGACGGTGAGCGCGCTGGGCCTGGGCACCGTCAAGATCGGCCGCGACCAGGGGGTGAAATACCCCACCGCCTTTTCGATTCCCGACGACGACGCGGTGCGCGACCTGCTGGCCCGCGCCCGCGAGCTGGGCATCAATCTGATCGATACCGCGCCCGCCTACGGCCGCAGCGAAGAGCGCCTCGGCCACTTGCTGCCGAACCGCCAGGACTGGGTGATCGTTTCCAAGGTGGGCGAGGAATTCAGCGACGGCGACAGCCACTTTGACTTCTCCCCGGCGCACACCCGGGCCTCGGTGGAGCGCAGCCTGCGGCGGCTGAACACCGACTACCTGGACTGCGTGCTGATTCACTCCGACGGCAACGATCTGGACGTGCTGCGCAGCGGCGCCCTGGACGTGCTGGCGGAGATGAAACGGGCCGGCCTGATTCGCGCCATCGGCATCTCCACCAAGACCGTGGCCGGCGGCCTGGAAGCGCTGGAACGCAGCGATGTGGCGATGGTGACCTACAACCTGAACCAGGACGACGAGCGGCCGGTGATCGACCACGCCGCCGCCCATAACAAAGGCATCCTGATCAAGAAGGCCTTCGCCAGCGGCCACCTGGGCGACGACCACCCGGACCCGGTGCAGGCGAGCCTGAACAAGGTGCTCGGCACCGCCGGCGTCAGTGCGGTGATCGCTGGCACCGTCAATCCTCACCACCTGGAAGAAAACGTCCGCAAGGCGCGCCTTGCCTGCGGCGATCCGACTTGTGGGAGCGGGCCCCGCCCGCGAAAGGGTGGCTTATAGCCACCCGGCGGGATACCAGAGACCTGGCTGATACACCGCTTTTTAGGCCTCTGGAATCCTGCCGACCGGCTTCGCCGGCCTTTCGCGGGCATGGCCCGCTCCCACAAAATCCGCCCCGCCACAAAAAAAGCCCCCGGTTAACGGGGGCTGGCGAGGCCGACTCTCATCAGCTAAAAACACTCTCCCAAGGCACGCTAAACACTAGAGATTACCCGGGCGCCCCTGATCCGGCTGGCTGTAATCGCAGACCCCGTCCGGGAAGATCGCGTTAAGCCGCGCGATCTGGTCACCGTCCGGCTGCCAATCACCGTAGGTGCCGTCGCTCAAGGCGGTGGCCACGGGTTTCAAACCGCACTTGAAGACATCGCCTTCGGTGGGCGCGCCGGCCACGATCCGCGAGGTGGTGTAGATCGGGAATGCACTGGTGCAGGCGCCCGCCGGGGCGTCGTCCAGCGCGCCGTTCCAGACGTCGTCGCCCCGCGCAATCAGGGTGCCGTCGGTGGCGAAGCAGCTGTCCTGCGCCAGCTCAGGCCGGTTCTCGGCCACGCTCTGCGCCGGGTTGGCGTGGATGTTGGCCATCCATTCGTCGATCACTTCCAGCGCCATCGGCACGTGATCGAACTCCTCTTCCGGACGGGCGTCGGTGAACCAGATCACCTGGTTATCGGCGTGACCGGCGAAATCCTCCATCCGCTGGCGGACCACGAAGGACTGGTGCACGTTGTGCATGTCCAGTTCATGCTCCAGGTAGGGGCGCCAGTCGATGATTGGTATGCCGCCGGCGTCACCGTGGAACACCATGCCCGAGGTGTAGGCGGCGTTCATCGCGATCAGGTCGCCTTCGGTGCGCGGGGCCGGCATCGCCGGGTCGTCGCTGAGGATCATATTGCGACGGCTCCAGGGGTCGAACAGCGACGGGTCCCCCATCACGTCCTCCTCGCTGTACAGGAACGGGAAACCTTCCTGCACCATATCCTTTTGATCCTTCCAGCCACCGACCTGCTCGTTGAGCGAGAGGAATTCCTCTTCGGTAATGTTGCCGTCGTGCAGCGCCTGCAGGCCGTATTGCACGCCCACGTTGTCGAACAGAGTGCGCGGGTAGCCGTCTTCGTCCACGCCGTAGATATTGCGCAGGTCGTCGTAGTGGCTCCAGTTGACGGTATCCATGATGCCGGCCGGCTGCATCTGCGCCTGATTGGGCGCCTGGCCGAAAAACGGGTTCATGGTCAGCGGCGTCAGGCCGCGCCAGGATTCCACGCACTCGGTGGAGCCCGGGGCGCCGCCGTAACCGAGCATCTGTTTGGCGTCGTAAAGCGGGTCGTCAACGGCGTCGGTGGCATTAAGACCCACCAGCCAGGTGCGGTTGGTGGTGGTGTGCCACTTTTCGTTGTCTTTGTCGGTGACATCCATGTAGTGCTCCAGCAGCTCACAATCACCGACATGGATAGTCTGAGTGACCATGTCCGGGTAGCTCTGCTGGGGAATGGCCGCGTCGATCAGACCGGGATGGTTCTGTGCGTAAACGTACTGCTGAATGGCGCCGCCGGATGTGCCCAGCCCGACGGTGTATTCCGGTTCACCGTACAGTTCCAGGAAGCGCTCCTTGACCATCAGGGCGGTCTCACCGCCCACCTGCATGTTGTAGTGCTCGCCCATGCGGGTGCCGGTGGAGTAAATAATCGCGTAGCCCTTGCCGAGCACGTCCGGCTTAAGCGCGCGCCGCTCCGCGTCCATACGACCCTGGGTATGGCCGATGCCGACGCCACCCTGGAAGCGGTACATCAGGCGGCCGTTCCACAGGTCGGTGTCCAGGGAGCCGGGCTCTTCGCCGGCGTCCGCCAGCATCGCGATGGAATAGATAAAGCGGTTGATGGTGCCGCGCTCCCAGCGCACCACGAAGTCCACTTCGCGGCCGTCCATCAGCGTGGTGGTGGCCATGTCGGCGGGCCGGGAATCGCCCTCCGGCAGCATTTTGTACTGGTTGCCGGTGGTCCGGTACCAATATTCGGTGTAGGGCGCGAGGCCGCAGTCCCGGCTCAAGCCGATCTGCTGATCGTTTTCGTCGTAGACCGGGAAACCCTCGTCGCCGTCGGTATCCACTAGCGGCTGCTTGCCCAGTTCCGACGCCGTGGTGCATACGAACGGGTACTGATGCGGCCCGGAAAACATCGGGCCCGCCACGGGGTGGTTGGTCAGCGTCAGGCGGGCCAGGGTGCCGTGATCAGGGTGGCGCACCAACAAGGTATTGTCGCCGTCCGCCAGGCCCTGAACCACGCCTTCCAGCGCGCCGTCGCGTATTTCAAACGTGGACAGATCCACCGGCTCGCCGTTGAGTCTTAGCTGCGCTTCACCGAGCAGACTGGTGGAACCGCTCACCGCCACTCGAGCGTCGCCACCGCTGACCCACTCGGGCGCACTGGACACCACCCTCAAGCCCGCCGAGGGGGTGTCATTACTGGAACTGGAATCACCGCCGCAGGCGGTGAGCAGACAGGCGACCGCCAAAGCGAGAACGCCGCCGGATACGGGTGCTGACATGTTGCTCTCCTCGATATTGTTGTTATCGCCACCGCCAGGGCGGGGGCACTTTCACGTTAAGATCGAGTGAAGAGGCAAAACAGATACAGTTTCCGGTAAGTGGCTGACACAGTGACGCCGTGTTTACTGTTGCAGTCAAACAGCGCCAACTGTATCTGTTGCCACCGGTCCGTTCCTGGCTAGATGAACCCGCATAACAACAAACAAAGCTCGGGAGAATCACCATGTTTTCTATTCGTTCTGGCGCCGTCCTGACCGGCACGGTCTGCGCGCTCGCGCTGTTATCCGCCTGTGGCGGGGGCTCCGACTCCTCCAGTGCGGCACCACCCGACTCGGCCCAGGTGGACCTTTCCGGCCTGGACCTGAGTCGCGCGGCGTACTGTGACCTGACCGTCGACGCCCGCTGTCTGTACCCCTTCCCCAACAACTATTTCACGCGCGCCGACAGCGCCACGCCGACAGGACGGCGGGTCAACTTCCAGCCACAGGCGATGCCGGTGGCCCAGCCGCTGTCAATCGCCCCCAATCCCCTGGCCCCGGCGGGTGTGGAAACCACCGAAGCAACGCCCATTGACCCCGGCCCCTGGAACCGCAACGACGGCTTCTCGCCGGGCGCCATGATCCAAACCTGGCTGCCGGATGTGGACCTGGCCACCAGCGGCGCGGTGTCGATCGGCGACCTCTCCGCGGCCATGGACGCCGACGCGCCGATTGTGGTGCTCGACGCCGAAAGCGGGGAACGGCAATTGATCTGGACGGAACTGGACGCCAACGCCACCAGCGATGAAGGGCGCGCGCTGATCATCCGACCGGCGAAGAACCTGATGGAAGGGCGCACCTACATCGTGGCGCTGCGCGACCTGGTGAACGGCGACGGCGAAAAGATTGAACCAACGCCCCTGTTTCGCGCCTACCGGGACAATTTGAGGACCGGCGAACCGGTGCTCGAAGCCCGACGGGACAACATGACCGCGCTGTTCGATACCCTGGAAAACCATGGCATCGAACGGGACGGCCTGATCCAGGCCTGGTCGTTCACGGTGGCCAGCCAGAGGAATCTCACCGAGCGCATGCTGCACATTCGTGACCAGGCTTTCGCCGGCCTGGGCGGCGGCGCCCCGGCGTTCACCATTGACCAGGTGGGCGAAGACATCCAGGGCGAACCCCGCGGTGGCCTGAGCCGGGGCATCAGCGGCACCTTTGAAGTGCCCAATTTCCTGAACCAGGCCGGCGGCGTGCCCGGTTCCAGCTTCAACTACAACGGCAACCAGGACCCGGACGCTCTGCCGGCACAGCTGAACGGCGATGATACCGTCACCGCGCGCTTCCGCTGTCAGGTGCCAGACACCGCAGTGGCCGACTTCGGCGACCCGAACAGCCCGGTAACACCCGCCCGCGCGGCGCTGTACGGCCATGGCCTGTTCGGCGAAGGCCCCGGCGGCGAGTTCCGCGCCGGCAACGTGCGCGCCATGCAGACCGAGCACAACATTCTGTTCTGCGCCACTGACTGGATCGGCATGGCCCAGGAGGATTTCATCGCCGGGGTCATTCACCGCGTCCTGGCGGATGTGTCGCGTTTACCACGGCAACTGGACCGCAGCCAGCAGGGCGTTCTTAACGCCATGTTTCTGGCCCAACTGCTGCGCCACCCGGACGGCTTCGCCAGCCACGCGGCGTTCCGCCACGGCCCCGAGGACAGTCTGGTCTACGACCCCTCGGAGGTGTTCTACGACGGCAACAGCCAGGGCGGCATTCTTGGCGGGGCCCTGGTGGCCACCGCCCCCAATATCCATCGCGGCGTGCTGGGCGTGCCCGGCAGTAATTACAGCCTGCTGCTGCGACGCTATGGTCCGTTCGCCGAACGTTTCGGCGTGGTGTTGTACCAGGCCTACCCGAATGAACTGGATCGCAGCCTGGTGCTGGGTTTGATGCAAATGCTCTGGGACCGGGCGGAAAACAACGGCTATCTGAGTCACCTGGACGGCCGCTATCTGCCGGGCACGCCGACCGACAAGGCGGTGCTTCTGCACGTTGCACTGGGCGACCATCAGGTCACCCATTGGAGCGCGGAAGTCACCGCCCGCAGCATTGGCGCGGCGATCCACGAGCCCACCGCGCGCCTCGGTGAGCACCCGGACAGCAACCCCTACGTCGGCATCCCGCGCATTGAGCAATACCCCTACCACGGCAACGCCATCATGGTGTGGGACTCCGGCGCTTTCGATCCGGTCAGCGGCAAAGGCACCCCCTACGCGCCGACCGACAACACCGGCCCGGACGCCGGCGACGACCCGCACGAATCGCCGCGCAATACAGTCAGCGCCCGTCAACAGAAGTCAGCGTTTATGCAATCGTTCGGCACGGTTATCGACGTGTGCGGCAACGCCCCCTGCTACAGCGACGACTACACCGGCCTGAGCCGGGATTAACCCTTAGACGTCACCCTTCTATCCGGCCGCCAATTCGGCGGCCACCTCACCCAACCAGCGCAGGGCCCGGCGCACCGGAACCGTGACCGGGCTGCCGGCGTTCAGGCGCAGGTAATCGGCGTGCTTGTTCTCCAACGAAAACACGCCGCCGGGGAACACATGAATACCCTGGGCGGCGGCGCGCTGAAACAAGGTGACGGTGTCGACTTTCCCCGGCAGACGCACCCACAGCACACAGCCGCCCGTGGGCCGGGTCAGCCGGGTGCCCTCCGGAAACCAGCGGCGCACTTCCGCGGCCATGGCTTCCACCTGCTGGCTCAGATGCGCGCGCAGGTCACGCTGGTGCTGGGCGTAGAAGCCGCTCTCCAGCAATCGGCCCATGACGATCTGCGAGATTGAGGTGGAGGTGATGGTGCTCAGCTGCTTGAGCTCGCGGAAGCGTTTCTGGAAGCGCCCCGCCGCCGCCCAGCCGATCCGCAGGCCCGGCATCAAGGTCTTGGAAAAGCTGTTGCAGTACAGCACCAGGCCTTCCGTATCGAAGGCTTTCGCCGGCAAGGCGCCGTCCTGGTAGACGGTGTCGCCCCAGACGTCGTTCTCGATCAGCGGCACCTGATAACGGGACGACAACGCCACCAACGCCTGCTTGCGCTCTTCGCTCATGGTGAAGCCGAGCGGGTTCTGAGCGTTGGGGGACACCATGCAGGCGGCCACGCCGCCGCGCTGGAACACGTTTTCCAACGCGGTGAGGCTGATGCCATAACGCGGGTGGGTCGGCACCTCCACCACTTTGCGCTGGTGGGTCTCCAACAGTAACAGGGAGCCGTAATACGTGGGGGATTCCACCGCCACCGTGTCACCGGGCCGGCTGACGCTGCGCAATGCCAGCGACAGCGCCTCCATGGCGCCGCTGGTGACAATAATATCCTCGGCGGTGACCGGTACCTGATAGGACAGGCTGCGGCGGGCCAGATGGTGGGTGAACAGGGCATGACCGTTGGGATGCATGTAGTCCCAGACTTCCCGCCCATGGTGGCGGGTCACATCACGCAATGTGGCCAGCACCCGATCCACCGGCAGCACTTCCGGGCCCGGCAAGGCGATACCCAACCGCACCATGCTCGGATCGGCGTGCAACTCCATGTAGTGGAGCACCTGTTCGCTGAGCGACACCTCCACCGGTAACAAGGGGTAGCGCGAGCCATCCGGCTCGGGAATATCGTGCACGCTGGAGGTGCGCACATAGACGCCGGATTGCGGGCGGATGTCCAGATAACCTTCCGCCTCCAACTGTCTATAGCTTTGCATGACCGTGTTGACGCTGACCTTGAACAGCTCGCTCATCCGCCGCACCGAGGGCAGCTTCTGGCCCACCGTGAAGGTGCCGGCGCCAATCTGCTCCAACAGGCGCTGGCTGATACGCTCGTACAGAAACCGGTCGTCCATCATGGGACTACTCTGTGTTGTTGTTATCATCGCCACCTTATCTTGCCTCACGGCAGCCTTTTTGTAATGACACGTCCGTGAGGTCTTTGTATTTCGGCTGGAGGCCCGATATTGCATACTATGCGGTCGCTGAACAGGGCTAATACAGGCGGGTAGATGATCGACTGGGACAATATCGACACGGTGCTGCTGGATATGGACGGCACCCTGCTGGACCTGGCCTTCGACAACTGGTTCTGGCAGCGCCACGTACCGGAGCAGTACGCGCTCAGCCGTGGCCTGGATTACGCCGAGGCGGAGCGAATTCTGCACGACTGGATCGAGAGCCATCTGGGCACCCTGAACTGGTACTGCCTGGATTTCTGGACCCGGGAGCTGGGGCTGAACATCAGCGCGCTCAAGCGCGCGGCGGCGGACCGTATCGCCGTGCGCCCGGGCGCCGAGGCGTTCCTGGCCGCCCTCGCCGAGGGTCCCAAGCGGGTGATCATGGTGACCAACGCGCACCGTGACGCCCTGGATCTAAAGCTGGAGCGCACCGGCATTCAGCGCTACTTCGACGTGCTGGTCTCCAGCCACGATTACGGCCACGCCAAGGAGGCCCAGGCGTTCTGGCGGCAGCTCAGCCATAGCCATCCGTTCGACCCGGCGCGCGCCCTGCTGGTGGACGACTCCCTGCCGGTGCTGCATTCCGGGCGTCTGTTCGGCCTTGGCCATCTGGCCAGCATCCGCCAGCCGGATTCCAGCCTGCCGGCCCGGGAACACACCGATCCGTTCCCGGCCATCGACGACTTCCTGCGGGTGCTGCCGTGAGCGACGGCGCGCGCATCGATTCCTGGCTGTGGGCGGCCCGCTTCTTTAAAACCCGCAGCCTCGCCAAGCAGGCCATCGAGGGTGGCAAGGTCCAGGTCGACGGCGCCAAGGCCAAACCCAGCAAGGCGGTGCAGCCCGGCGACGTGCTCGATATCCGCAAAGGCGACCAGCGCTGGACCGTGGTGGTGGAAGCGGTGGCCAACAAACGCGGGCCGGCCAGCGTGGCCGAAAGCCTGTACCGGGAAACCGAGGAAAGCGTGGCCGCCCGCCAGCAGTCCGCCGAGCAGAAACGCCTGGCCCGCATGGCCGCGCCGGTGCCCGACCACAAACCCAGTAAAAAGGAACGCCGCGATCTGCAGCGTTTCCGCCGCAACCATGAAGGTGAGCTTTGAACAACGCTGATTTCAAACAACGTTTCCTGTTTCCCGACACCGATATACGCGGCGAGCTGGTGCGCCTGGACGAGAGCCTGGCAGCGATTCTCGGTACCCACGACTACCCACTGGCGGTGCAGGGCCTGGTCGGCGAGGCGGTGGCCGCCGTGGCACTGCTTGCCGGCACCCTAAAATTCAATGGCCGCCTGAGCCTGCAGGCACAGGGCCGCGGGCCGGTGTCGCTGCTGCTGGCGGAATGCACCCACGACGGTCAGCTTCGTGCCCTGGCCCGCCACGACGACGAGCTGGATACCGCCGCCAATATCGGCGCACTGATCGGCGACGGCACCATGGTGATCACCATCGCCCCGGACCAGGGCCGCCAGTACCAGGGCATCGTGCCCCTGGAGGGCGACACCCTGGCGCAATGCCTGGAGGGCTACTTCCAACAGTCCGAGCAGTTACCCACCCGGCTGTGGCTGGCGTCCGGCAACGGCCGCGCCGCCGGCCTGATGCTGCAGCGGCTGCCCGACCAGGTGGCGAGCCGCGACGACAACCATCAGCAGTGGGAGCATCTCGAAGCGCTAGCCGGCACCCTGAAAATGGAAGAGCTGCTCGACCTGCCGCCGGAAACGGTACTGCGCCGGCTGTTCCACGAAACCCCGCCGCGCCTGCCCGAGCCACAACCGCTGCGCTTCGGCTGCACCTGCTCGCGCGAGCGCACCGAGAACGCCCTGCTGTCGCTCGGCGCCGACGAGCTGAAAACCCTGCTGGAGGAAGACGGCGAAGCCACCCTCACCTGCGACTTCTGCCTGTCCCAGCAGCACTTCGACGCGGTGGACCTGGCCGAACTGATCCGCCGCCTTTAAGCCCAACCCCGGCCCCGCCGAGAGGTAACAGAACATGACCGGCGGGTCGCCCTGGCATCGCCACTGCGCGCCTTTTCTGTCATAATCGCGCGCCTGTCAGGAGCCCGGCCACATAAGCCCAGGAAGAACCGATGAGCAATCCCATGACCTACAACGACCTCAGTCCGGCCCAGCTTGTGGAGCTGGCCGTTCAGCGTAACGAAGGCCACCTCGCCGCCAATGGCGCGCTGGTGGTGGAAACCGGCCACCGTACCGGCCGGTCCCCGATGGACCGCTATGTGGTGGACGAGCCCAGCACCACCGAGCACATTCACTGGGGCGCCATTAACCGTCCCTTCCCGTCGGACAAGTTCGATGCGCTCTGGGATCGCGTGGCCGCGTTCGTGACCGAGGACGATACTTTCGTCTCCCATCTGCATGTGGGTGCCGACACCGACCATTACCTGCCGGTGAAAGTGACCGCGCAAACCGCCTGGCATAATCTGTTCGCCAACACCCTGTTCATCCGCCCGGAGCGCTTCAACCCGCGCGACAAGCAGGAATGGCAGATCCTCCACGCGGTGAACTTTCAGTGCGACCCGCAGCGCGACGGCACCAATTCCGACGGTTGCGTGATCCTCAATTTCGCCCAGCGCAAGGTGCTGATCGCCGGCATGCGCTACGCCGGTGAAATGAAGAAAGCGATGTTCTCGGTGCAGAATTTCCTGCTGCCCGAGAAAGACGTACTGCCCATGCACTGCTCCGCCAACGTCGGCGAGAACGGCGACGTGGCACTGTTCTTCGGCCTCTCCGGCACCGGCAAGACCACCCTGTCCGCCGACCCGGACCGTTACCTGATCGGTGACGACGAGCACGGCTGGGGCAAGGACGTGGTGTTCAACATCGAAGGCGGCTGCTACGCCAAGTGCATCGACCTGAGCCAGAAGAACGAGCCGGTGATCTGGGACGCGATTCGCTTCGGCGCGGTACTGGAAAACGTGATCCTTAACGAGGAAAGCCGTGAGCCGGATTACACCGACGTATCCCTGACCCAGAACACCCGCGCCGCCTACCCGCTGGAAAACATCGACAAGCGGGTGCTGGAAAACCGCAGCGGCGAACCCAAGCACATCATCTTCCTGACCTGCGACCTGACCGGCGTGCTGCCGCCGGTGTCCAAGCTCAGCCGTGAAGCCGCCGCCTACCACTTCCTGAGCGGCTACACCGCCCTGGTCGGCTCCACCGAGATGGGTTCCGGCGACGGCATCAAGAGCACCTTCTCCACCTGCTTCGGCGCGCCCTTCTTCCCGCGCCGCGCCGGCGAATACGCCGAGCTGCTGATGAAGCGCGTGGACGAGTTCGGCTCCAAGGTCTACCTGGTCAACACCGGCTGGACCGGCGGCCCCTACGGCGAAGGCGAGCGCTTCAGCATTCCCACCACCCGGGGCGTGGTCAACGCCATCCTCAGCGGTGCGCTGGACGACGCCGAAACCGAGCACCTGGATATCATCAACCTGGATGTGCCCAAGTCGGTGCCCGGTGTCGATGACACCCTGCTCAAGCCCAAGAACACCTGGGCCGAGCCGGAGAACTACGAAGCCCGCGCCCGCGACCTGGCCGAGCAGTTCCAGAGCAACTTCGCCGACAAGTACGCCGACGTGGCGGACGACATCCGCGCCGCCGGCCCGAAGGCCTAGGCGGCGTTCGCGTCGCGCCACGAAAAACCCGCCGAACGGCGGGTTTTTTGTTGCGGCACGGTGTGGGAGCTTGCCCTGCAAGCGAAAGGCCGGCTTAAGCCGGCCGGCAAAGGTTGCCCCGCAGGATCCCAGAGACGCTGTTGCTGCCGTTAGACAAGCCTCTGGTATCCTGCCGGGAGCTTCGCTCCCTTTCGCGGGCAGGGCCCGCTCCCACAGGGCCCGCTCCCACAAGGCCTGCCCCACAACCCGATTTCACGCCATGCCCGGGCGGCGTTAGACTGGCCGCCTTAATGCAAGGAGCCCCTGAATGAGCAAACCAAAGATCGTGGTGGTCGGCGGCGGTGCCGGCGGCCTGCCCCTGGTCACCCAGCTGGGACGCAAACTGGGCAAGTTCGGGCACGCCGACGTCACCCTGGTGGACGCCAGCAGCGTGCACGTCTGGAAGCCGCGCTTTCACGAAGTCGCCACCGGCGCCATCGACGCCGACCTGGACGCGGTGGATTACCGCGCCCACGCCCGCCTTAACCACTATCGCTTTGAACCGGGCAACATGACCTGGGTGGACAAAGACAAGCGCGCCATCACCCTGGCGCCGATCACCGACGCCCAAGGCGAGGAAGTGTTGCCCGAGCGCCATATCTATTACGACTACCTGGTGATCGCCGTGGGCAGCCAGAGCAACGACTTCGGCACCCCCGGGGTGCGCGATAACTGCCTGTTCATGGACACCCGCGCCCAGGCGGAGCGTTTCCGCGAGCGCTTTATGAACACCTGCCTGCACGCCAACTATCGCGACGAACCGGTGTCCGTGGCGATCGTCGGCGGCGGCGCCACCGGCGTTGAGCTGGCGGCGGAAATCCACCATGCGGTGGCCATGCTCAAGCTGTACGGCCATGAACATCTGGACCGCAAACAACTGAACGTGACGGTGGTGGAAGCGCTGCCGCGTATTCTCCCGGGCCTGTCCGAGCGGGTGTCCGCCGCCGCCCAGGAACGCCTGGAAGCGCTCGGCGTTTCGGTGCGTACCGGCGTAATGGTGGCACGCGCCACCGAGGACGCGCTGATCACCAAGGACGACGAAACCATCAGCGCCGACCTCATGGTGTGGGCCGCCGGCGTCAAAGCCCCGGATTTTGTCGGCAAGCTGGAAGGCTTCGCCCTGAACAAGATCAATCAGATCGAGGTGTCGCCCACCCTTCAAGCGAAGGGCAACGACCGGGTGTTCGTGGTCGGCGACTGCGCCTTTCTCAAGCCGGAAGGCGATGACAAGCCGATCCCGCCGCGCGCCCAGGCCGCCCAGCAGATGGCGGGGCACACCGCCAAGAACCTGCACCGCCTGATCATGAATCGCGACCCCAAGCCGTTCCGCTACCGCGACCACGGGTCCCTGGTGTCGCTGTCCAACTACAGCTCCGTGGGCATGCTCATGGGCAACCTGAAAGGCGGTAACTTCTTCGTCGAAGGCTGGCTCGCCCGGCTGATGTACGTGGGCCTGTACCGCATGCATCAGGCGGCGCTGTACGGCTGGCCGCGCACCATCATGCTGCTGGCGGCGGGCCGCTTCAGCAAGCTGGTGCGCCCGCGCATGAAATTGCACTGATTCGCACCTCAACAGGGAGAAACCATGGCGGTGTTCACAGGATGGATTCTGATACTGATCGGCCTGGCGCTGGCCGGCGGCGGCGGCTGGCTGTTGGTGCTCGGCGGCAGCGGGTATTACCTGCTGGCGGCGTTGGGTTTTTTGGCCACCGGCGTGTTGATGGTACTGCGCCGCCCCGGCGCACTCTGGATCTACGCGCTGCTGATCCTCGGCACCGGCCTGTGGTCGGTGTGGGAAGTGGGTCTGGACTGGTGGGCGCTGGTGCCCCGTGGCGCGGTGATCGTCGCCATCGGCCTGTGGCTGATCACGCCCTGGGTCACGCGCGGCCTCAACGCCAGTGGTCGTCAGCCCTGGGGGCTGGCCGCCGGGCCACTGGCGGTGGTGGTGGCCGCCGCCGGCGCCCTGGCGCTGACCGCGGTGCTGAGCCCGGACCCCAACGGCGTACGCGGTGAACTGCCCACCGCCCGCACGCCTCAGCCGGCGCAAAGCTCGCAGAGCAATATCGCCGACAGCGATTGGCACGCCTACGGCCGCACCGGTTTCGGCCAGCGTTTCTCTCCCCTGGCGCAAATCACCCTGGACAACGTCGCCCAGCTCGAATCGATCTGGACCTACCGTACCGGCGATCTGCGCGGAGCGGGCGACCCGGTGGAGACCACCTACGAGGTCACCCCGCTCAAGATCGACAACACCCTCTACCTGTGCACGCCGCACCACTGGGTGATCGCCCTGGACGCGGACAGCGGCGAAGAGATCTGGAAGTTCGACCCCGAAATCGACGAGGACATCAGCCGCCAGCACCAGACCTGCCGCGGCCTCTCCTATTTCGACGGCCACCAGCAGGCCGGCGCGCTCGCCGTTGAAGACAGCGCGGTGGCGGCATCCGGCGCATGGGACAGCGGCACCGGCCCCACCTGCCAACGCCGCCTGTTCCTGCCCACTGGCGATGCCCGCCTGATCGCCCTGAACCCGGAAACCGGGGAGCGATGCGCCGGGTTCGGCGACAACGGCTCGGTGGATCTGTGGGCCAACATGCCGCACAAGAAAGAGGGCTTCTACTACGCCACCTCACCGCCGGTGGTCACCGAGAACTACGTCATCATCGGCGGCGCGGTGAACGACAACGTGTCCACCCGCGAGCCCTCCGGGGTGATCCGCGCCTACGACGTGGATAGCGGCGAACTGGTATGGAACTGGGACCCGGGCAACCCCGGGCAAACCGACCCGATCGCCCCCGGCGACACCTACAGCGCCAGCACCCCCAATTCCTGGTCGGTGTCCAGCGTCGACGAAGCGCTCGGCCTGATCTACCTGCCGATGGGCAATCAGGTGCCCGACCAGTGGGGCAAGAACCGCACCACCGACTCAGCCCCGTTCTCGTCGTCGATCGTCGCCCTGGACATCGACACCGGCGAATTGCGCTGGGTATTCCAGACCGTGCACAACGACCTTTGGGACATGGACGTGCCGGCCCAGCCGAGCCTGATGAACCTGGACACCGACAAGGGTTCGGTGCCAGTGCTGGTGGCGCCCACCAAACAGGGTGACGTCTACGTGCTCGACCGCCGTAACGGTGAGCCGGTGCTGCCGGTGAGCGAAGACAAGGCACCGGACAGCCTCGGCTACCAGCCGGTGGCCGCCACCCAGCCAAGCTCGTCGCTGAGCCTCAACCCGCCGCCGCTGCAGGGCCACGATATGTGGGGGGCCACCCTGTTTGACCAGCTGATTTGCCGCATTCAGTTCCAACGGCTGAACTACCAGGGCCGCTACACGCCGCCGTCGGAACAGGGCAGCCTGATCTACCCGGGCAATTTCGGCGTGTTCAACTGGGGCGGTCTGGCGGTGGACCCGGAACGTCAGGTGGCGTTCACCACGCCGAGCTATCTGGCGTTCGTCTCCACGCTGATCCCACGCCAGGACGACACCAGCAACTATGTGTCCGATGGCAAACCGGGGCTGAACGAAAACTATGGCGCGCCCTACGCGGTCTCCTTGAAGCCGTTCCTGTCGCCGCTGGGCCTGCCCTGCCAGCAACCGCCGTGGGGTTATGTGGCCGGGCTGGATCTGCGCAACGGCGAGGTGGCTTGGAAACACCGTAACGGCACGGTGCGCGACCTGTCGCCGTTGCCGCTGCCGTTCAAGATGGGCGTCCCGGACCTGGGCGGCCCGATAATCACCGCTGGCGGCGTGGCGTTCATAAGCGGCACCCTGGACGATTATGTGCGCGCCTATGACGTCACCACCGGGGAACAACTGTGGCAAGCGCGGCTGCCGGCCGGCGGCCAGGCCACGCCGATGACCTATCTGGATTCCCAAGGCCGCCAGCGCCTGCTGGTGGTAGCCGGGGGCCACGGCTCCCTGGGCACCAAGGCCGGCGACGCCATCATCGTCTATGGCCTCCGGAACGACTGAGCGTCGACCGGTCCGGCGGCGTTCACGACAGCGACGCCAAGGGCCGCTACACTGCCAGAGATGATCAGGGGAATGGCGGCAATGAAAGCAGCGGCGGAATACGCGTTCCGCGTAACAAAAAACGCGGTGGGCTTCTGGCTGGAGGCCAACGCAGTCAGTTACGCCGGCGCGCTGGCGTTCTTCACCCTGTTTTCCATCGCGCCGGTGGTGATCCTGGCGGTGCAGGTGATCGGCCTGGTAATGAGCACCGACGCCGCCATGGCCCGGATCATGGCCCAGCTGCAAGAAACCATCGGCCCCGACGCCGCCGAGACGGTGCGCACCGCCGTGGCCGCCAACCAGATCGACCAGGGCGGCATCCTGCCCACCCTGATCGGCCTGGGCGCCATGGTGGTCGGTGCCACTACCGTGTTCGCGCAAATGCAGCGCTCCCTGAATAATGTCTGGGATATCGCCCCGCGCCCCTCCCGCAACACCATTCTGGCACTGCTGAAAAGTCGCCTGATGTCGCTCACCGTGGTGCTGTCCATCGGCTTTGTCTTGATGGTGTCGCTGTTTCTGAGCGTGGTGCTGCAGGCGATCATGGTGTTCGCCCGGGACTGGCTGCCGATCCCGGCGGGCCTGGTAGTGACGCTGGAAACGGTGATTTCCGTGGGCGTGGTGACGCTGCTGTTCGCGACCATTTTCAAAGTGCTGCCGGACGCGGTGCTGCGTTGGAAAGACGTGCTTTCCGGCGCCCTGGTCACCGCCCTGCTGTTTATCCTCGGGCGCTTCCTGATCGCCTTCTACCTGTCTCACACCGCCACCGCTTCCACCTACGGCGCCGCCGGCTCACTGGTGCTGTTGCTGTTGTGGGTCTACTACTCGTCCCTGATTCTGCTGTTCGGCGCCGCCATCACACGCGCCCACACCGAGGCGCGCGGCATCGCCATCCGGCCCAGCCGGACGGCGGTCCGTGTGCACCGTCAAAGGCTTGAGGACCCCGGGAACCCATGAACGACCACCGCAACCCGCCGCGCCTGGCGTTGTGGGCCACACTGCTGAGCCTGCCACTGGCCGCCTGTGATTCCATGGAAACACGCACCGAGGACGTCGCCGCCACCGCCTACACCCTGTCCGAAGCGGAGACCAAGAAAGGCAACGTGGGTCTGGCCGCCTGGGGCGACCAGTTGGAGCCCGGCATGAAAGCCATCGCCGTGTCGCGGGATCTGATCCCACAGGGCCTGGGCCACGAAACCGTGGTGCGGATCGAGGGCCTGAAAGGCGAATACGTGGTGCGCGACAAGATGAACCGGCGCTGGACCGATAAAATCGACATCCTGATGGAGGATCGGGCGTCGGCGATTGAGTGGGGCAAGCAGACCGTCACCATCAGCTGGCAGGTACCGGAGACCGAGACCGAGACCGAGTAAGCGCCGCCTTCACAGCCGTCAGCCGGCCACGGGCGGATGATCGAGACAGCTACCCGGAGGTCCACCATGCCCAGTGTTTCCGCAATACGTCCCACCCGCCCCATTTTCCCTGTCGCGGTCACCCTGCTTTCACTGGCGCTGACCGGTCTGTTCCTGGCAGGCGGCGCACGGGCCGCCGACACCAAGAGCCCGGTGGACTGGCAAAACTGGTCCCCGGCGGTGTTCGAACAGGCCACCGAGGAAAACAAACTGGTACTGCTCGATCTGGGCGCCGTCTGGTGCCACTGGTGTCACGTCATGGACCGGGAAACCTACGCGAACCCGGATGTGGCCGACTATCTGGCACAACACTACGTGGCCGTGAAAGTGGACCAGGACCGGCGGCCGGATCTGGCCAATCGTTTTCGTGACTACGGCTGGCCGGCGACCATCGTGTTCGACGCCAAGGGCACCGAGATCGTCAAGCGGGCCGGCTATATCCCACCGGAAAAATTCATGCGGCTGCTCACCGCCATCGTCGCCGACCCCAGCCCGGAAAGCGCCACCCGCACCGAAACGGTGGACGAGTTCGTTGGTTCGCCATTACTGACCGAGGCGGTGCGCGACGCATTGCTCGACATGCACGAACGCAGCTATGACTGGGACAACGGCGGCCTCGACCTGGCACAGAAATTCCTCGACCGGGACAGCGTGGAATACGCCCTGCGCGAAGCCTGGCAAGGCGATGACCGGGAAGCGCGCAAGGCCCGGCAAACCCTGGACGCCTCCTACAATCTGATCGACCCGGTGTGGGGTGGTATCTATCAGTATTCCACCGGCGGCGACTGGCACTACCCACACTTCGAAAAAATCATGACCTCCCAGGCCGGCTATCTGCGTATCTATGCCCTGGCCTACGCCCAGTGGCAGGACCCGGACGACCTGCGCGCCGCCCGCAGCACCATCGACTACCTCAACACCTTTCTCAGCGGCCCGGACGGCGCCTTCTACACCAGCCAGGACGCGGACGTGATCCCCGGCGAGCACAGCGCCGGCTATTTCGAAAAAGACGACGACGCCCGACGCCGGGAAGGCATTCCGCGCGTCGACACCCACCGATACGCCCGCGAAAACGGCTGGGCGATCGAAGCGCTGAGCCGTTTCCACGACGCCACCGGCGACACCGCCGCCCTCGACCGTGCCCGCCAGGCGGCGCGCTGGGTGCTGGCGGAACGACGGCTGCCGGGCGGCGGCTTCCGCCATGACGCCGAGGACCCGGCCGGCCCCTACCTGGGCGACAGCCTGGCCATGGGCCGCGCCTGCCTGAGCCTGTACCGAAGCACCGGCGAACGGCCGTGGCTGGACTGCGCCACCGGCGCCGCCGGCTTTATCGACCGCCACTTCCGCCAGCAAGGCGCCGGTTTTATCACCAGTGTCGCCGAGCCGGGGGTACCGGTGGCGCCGGCGGCACGCATCGAAGAGAACATTTCCGTCACCCGCTTTGCCAACCTGCTGCACCACTACACCGGCGACCCGGCCTGGCGAGCGCTTGCCGAGCACGGCATGCGCTACCTCGCCACCCCGGAGATCGCCACCGCCCGCGTGGAAGAAGCCGGCATTCTTTTAGCGGACCAGGAACTGTCGCGGGCGCCACGGCACTTCACCATTGTTGGCGCCAAGGACGACCCTCAAGCCCGCGCGCTGTACCGCCTGGCGCTTGCCGAACCGGGTGATTACAAGCGCATAGAATGGTGGGATCGGGAAGAGGGCCCGCTGCCCAACCCGGACGTGCAATACCCGGCCACCGACCGGACGGCGGCCTATGTGTGCACCGATAAGCGCTGCTCCCTGCCCGCCTTCGACGGCGACCGCTATGCGGACGTCATCGCCCGGCTCACCCACCCCACCGAGAACCGCGACCGGCCCTCTGCCGACTGACGCCCCGGGGCGCTCGGCGCCCACCGCCCGGTGGGGTATGCTCTCCTATTTCGTGGGTCATCTCGGGAGGGGACATGGGCGACAAGGCCTTGAAAGATAAAGTGGTGCTGATCACCGGCGCGGGCGGCGGTATCGGCCGCGCCACGGCGGAAAAACTGGGCCGCGACGGCGCCCGTCTGATGGTATCCGACATCGACGGTGACGCCGCCGAAGCCACCGCGGAAGCGATCCGCCGGGCCGGCGGCGACGCCCGCGCCCGCGCCACGGATGTCAGCCGCAACGATCAGGTGGCGGCGCTGGTGGCGGCCACCGTGGACGCGTTCGGACAATTGGACGGCGCCTTCAACAACGCCGGCATCGAAGAAGAGAACGACAAGGTCGCCGACGTGGACGAAGCCCTGTTCGACCGGGTCATGGCGATCAACGTCAAGGGCGTCTGGCTGTGCATGAAGCACCAGACCGCGGTGATGGCACCGCGCAAAACCGGCAGCATCGTTAACACCGCCTCGGTGGCCGGCCTGGTGGGCGCGCCTCGCCGCGCCGCCTACGCCGGCAGCAAGCACGCGGTGGTGGGCATGACCAAGAGTGTCGCCGCCGAGTACGCCCTGCAAGGCATCCGCGTGAACACCGTCTGCCCGGGCATCATCCGCACCGCGATGATGGAGCGGGCCATTGAACAGGCGGCGAACGCCGGCTACGCCAGCGAAGAAAAACAACGCCAGTTCCACCGCGCCATGCACCCGCTGGGCCGGGTCGGCGAAGCGGACGAAGTGGCGGACGCGGTGATCTGGCTGCTGTCCGGTGCCTCGTCGTTCGTTACCGGACACCAACTGGCCGTGGACGGCGGCCTCACCGCGCTTTAATCAGGAGAACAACAATGCTGACATTGCATGGCTTCGACGCCAGCAACTACGTGAACATCGCTAAATTCGCGCTGCGCGAGAAAGGCCTGGCCTTTGAGCAAACCACCCTGTACCCCAGCCAGGAGGAAACCGTGCTGGGCGTCAGCCCCATGGGCAAGGTGCCGGTGCTGGAAACCGGCGGCGTTTTTTTGTCGGAAACCAACGTGATTCTGGAATACCTGGACGAAACCACGGCAGGGCCGGCGCTGTACCCGGCGGACCCGCTGGAGAAAGCCCAGGTGAAGCAGCTCGTCAAACACATCGAGTTGTACCTGGAGCTGCCCGCTCGGCGCTGCTACCCGGAGGTCTTTTTTGGCGGTCAGGTCAGTGACGAAACCAAGGCGCAGACCCGCGAAGCCCTGCTGAAAGGCATCCGCGCCCTGGCCCGTAAAGCGCGCTGGCAGCCGTTCCTGGCCGGCGACCGGCTGACCGCCGCCGACGCGTTCTTCCTGTACAGCGCGGACCTGGCCAAGGCGGTGGCCGGCAAGCTGTTCGGCATCGATCTGCTGGCGGAAGCGCCGGGCAGCGCGGAGCTTCTGGCGCGCCTCAACGAACGCGACAGCGCCCAAAGCGTGGCCGCCGAGCGGGATGTGGCCATGGAGAAGTTCCTCAAGTACGCCCGCGGCGGCAAATAACCCCGGCGGCGGGCGGCGTCCTTCACGGTCCGGTGCCGTCATGGCATGCTCACTGTTGTTATTCATTCGCCGGTGAGACTTGAGACCATGATGCGACCCACGCCCGCCTCCGTTCTATCCCGCTTTTTGCCGCTGGTCGGCGCCCTGCTGGTGTCCGCCTGCGCGGACGCCAAAAGCCCGATCGAGCCGGACGACGATCCGTCCGTCAGCGCCACCACTCTGGTGGAAGGTCTGAACCACCCCTGGTCGCTGGCGTTTGTGCCTGGTGAGGCCAATGAAGAATGGCTGATCAGCGAACGCAGCGGCGACCTGCGCCGAGTCGTTGACGGCAAGTTGCTCGACGCCCCGGTAACCGGTGTGCCCAAGGTGGTGGCCAAAGGCCAGGGCGGCCTGTTCGATGTGCTGCCCCATCCCCATTTCGCCGATAACCGACGCCTTTATATCAGCTACGCCAAGGCCTGCGACGGCGGCGCCACCACCGCCGTGGGCCATGGCCTCTACGACGACGGCGAGCTGACGCAATTCCAGGACGTGTTCATCGCCGACGCCTGCACCGACACCGCCAAGCATTTCGGCGGCCGCATTGTGTTCGACAACGACGGCTATCTGTTCGTCACCGTGGGCGACCGGGGCCAGCGCGAGCGCGCCCAGGACACCGGCGGCCACGGCGGCAGCGTGATCCGGGTCAACGACGACGGCAGCGTGCCCGCCGATAACCCGCTGGTGGGGCAGGACGGCGCCAAGAGCGCGATCTGGAGCTGGGGCCACCGCAACCCCCAGGGCCTGGCCCTGCACCCGGAAACCGGCGAACCCTGGCTCAACGAGCACGGCCCGCGCGGCGGCGACGAAATCAACGTGGTGCGCGCCGGCATCAACTACGGCTGGCCGGTGATCACCTACGGCAACGAGTACTACGGCCCGGATATCGGCCAGGAAAAGAAGCAAGGCTACGCCCAGCCCTTGCACTACTGGGTGCCGTCCATCGCCCCTTCGGGCATGGTGTTCGTCACCGGCGACCGCTACCCCGGATGGCAAGGCGACGTAGTGTCCGGCGCTTTGAAACTCACCCACCTCAACCGGGTGGCGTTCGACGACACCACCCCCACCGGCGAAACCCGCTACCTACAAGAGCGCGGCGCGCGCATCCGCGACGTGCGCCAGGGACCGGACGGCTATCTCTATCTGCTCACCGACGCCCCGGACGGCAAGCTGCTGCGCGTGGAGCCACCGTCATGAAAAAACTCAAGAACGAGAAAGAACTGGTCAAGAAAGCCATCGCCCTGGGCATGGAGTACGGCGAGAAGCGCGGCGTGGTGGAATTCGAAGCCACCGACTCCGCCGCTGAGAAAGTGGAATACATTTACCGGCTGCTGGTGCACGACAACCTGATCCAGCCGCTACCGGAAGATCAGGTGTCGCAGCAATCGATGCAGCACAAACTGGCGATTTGGGCGTCCAAGCAATAGGCCGACGCTCAGCAGGTGACAGCCTCGGCCAGCGCGGCGACGCCCCGGTCGATGGCATCGCCATCGATCACGCCGAACCCCAACAACACCCCGTTCAGGGAGGGCTCGCCGGCGTAGAACGCGGCCAATGGATTGGCGCGGATGTCGGCGGCCGCCAGCCGCGCCGACAGGTCCGCCACCGGCGACCTGAGACACAGCGCCACATGGATACCCGCCACCTGGGGCAGCGGTGTCCACAGCGCCGGATACGCCGCCAGGGCGTCGCCCAGCCGCGTGCGCCGGGCCGTGTACAGCCGCTGCATACGTCGCAAGTGCCGGGCGAAATCGCCGTCGATCATCAGCCTGGCCAACGCACGCTGGGTGACCAGCGGCGGGTAGCCGTCACTGAAGGCCCGCGCCTGCAACAACGCCGGCGCCAGCCCCGGTGGCATCACCAGGTAACCCAGCCGTAGATCCGCGTGCAGCACCTTGGAAAACGACCCCAAATAGGCCACCCGACCCTCCCGGTCCAGGCTTTTCAGCCCATCCAGAGGCCGCCCCTCGAAACGGAATTCGCCGTCGTAGTCGTCCTCCACCACCAGGGCGTCGTGGCGGCGGGCGAACGCCAGTAGCGCCAACCGCCGCTCCAGGCTCATGGGCATGCCAAGTGGGAACTGATGGGACGGGGTCACATAGACCAGGCTGGCGGCGTCCGGCAAGCGCTCCACGCACAGGCCCTGCTCGTCCACCGGTACCGGCACCACCCGCGCGCCACGGGCCTCGAACACCGCCCGCGCCGGCGGATAGCTCGGCTCCTCCATGGCCACCGTGTCCCCGGGCGCCACCCGCACCCGGGCCAGCAGATCCAGACCCTGCTGGGCGCCCTGGGTGATCAACAGCGAGTCCCCGTCGCAGGCCAGGCCCCGGCTGTAGCCCAGGTAACGGGCGATGGCCAGGCGCAATGACGCCTCGCCGCGCGGGTCGCCGTACAGGCCGATGTCCCGGGACGCTTCGCGCAGGGCCGCCATCATGGCCCGGCGCCAGGCCGCCCAGGGCAGCAGCGTCCGGTCGGTGGCGCCGCCGGGGAAGTTATGCCGGCCCGGCGCCAACCGGCCGCCCCAGTCCGGCAACGGGCGCCAGTGGGCACCGGGGCCCGGGCCGGGCCTCTCGGCTTCCCGGGGCAGTGGCGGCGGCACCCGCAACACGAAGGTGCCGCGGCCGGGAGCACCGCCGAGAAACCCTTCCGCCACCAGCCGCTCGTAGGCCTCCACCACCAGCCGCCGGGACACCCCCAGCTCCGCCGCCAGCACCCGGCTGGACGGCAGCCGTTGGCCGGGCGACACCTGACCGTCGATCAGCGCCCGGCGCAGGCTTTCGTAAAGCCGCTGGCCGAGACCGCCGGCCCCGTCCAGGGAAAGGTGAATTTGCACGAACCGGCCCCTCGCTGATTGGTCCCGTCAAACAGTCGGAATTGGATCTTATCCGCGAACCAATCGGATTCTAACCTGAGCGCGTTCTCTTCCTCGACCACCTTCCACCACATCAAGGAGTTCGCCATGAAAGCCCGATTCGACTTCTACAAAGCCTCACCGGACGCCATGAAACACCTGTTCGGCTGCCAGAAGGTATATGACGCCAGCGGCCTGGAGCCGCGCCTGATGCGGCTGGTGGAACTGCGCGCCTCGCAGATCAACGGCTGCGCGTTCTGCATGCACATGCACGCCGGCGACGCCCGCAAGAACGGCGTGCCCGATGAGGTGCTGGATACCGTGGCCGGTTGGCGCGAGGCGCCCTGGTTCAGCGAGCGCGAGCGCGCCGCTCTGGCGTGGACGGAACGGCTCACCCGGCTGGCCGAGCCGGTGGACGACAGTCGCGAATACGACCAGTTGGCCACCCACTTCACCGAAAAAGAGCGCACCGATCTGACCTATCTGATCGCCATGATCAACGTCTGGAACCGCTTCAGCGTGGGCTTCCGGCGCGAGCCGGAATAGCTCGCGTAGGCCGGCGGCGGCCCGATCAGTACGCCTTCGGTGGCCACCGCCGGGCCGTGTGCACGACATTCAGTATTCGTATCTGCTTGCCCGCCACGTCATAGACCAGCATGTAATGCTTGTGAACCACCAACTCACGGCTGCCGGGCACCAGACCCGGCCGCCCGCTGTTCGGGTCGTCGATCAGGCGCGCCGCACTTTCTGAAAACAGTTCGTCGAGGTCCAGGGCGGCGGCGGGATTATCCTGCTCAATGAAATCGTAAATGTCCTCGCGGTCCTGTATCGCTTCCGGCGCCCAGAACAACCCCATCATTTACCGGCCAAACGGTCTCGAGTCGCCGCGCGGCGGGCCGCGAATCGGGCTTCCACATCGGCCGCCGGAACCAGGTGCCCCGCTTCCGCGGAGGCGCGGGACCGCTCCACCTTGTCGGTGAGCCAACCCTCATAGTCCGACGTTTCTTGCTGCTGGGCGACATAATCACGCATGAAGTCCCGCAGAAGCTGCGCGCCGGTTCGGTCGTGGGATTTAGCCGCCGAGGCGAACGTCTTCTTCAAGCTTTCATCGACGCGGAAAGTGAAAGTAGCGTCACTCATGGCACTGACCTCATGTGTTACATCGTGCATACAGGGTAGCACATCCCGCACTGTTGTGAATGCGGGCCCGGTCAGTCGCCGTCGGTGATCGCGCCCAGGGAGGCGGAGCTGACGGTTTTCGCGTATTTGGCCAGCACGCCCCGGGTGTAGCGCGGCGGTGGTGCAGTCCAGTCGGCGCGGCGGCGTTCCAGTTCGGCGTCGTCGATGTTCAGTGTGATGGTGTTCGCCTCGGCGTCGATGATGATTTCGTCACCGGTTTCCACCAGCGCGATGGGGCCGCCGTCCTGGGCTTCCGGGGTCAGGTGGCCGACCACGAAGCCGTGGCTGCCGCCGGAGAAGCGGCCATCGGTGATCAGCGCCACGTCCTGGCCCAGGCCACGCCCCATGATCGCGGACGTGGGCGTGAGCATTTCCCGCATGCCCGGCCCGCCCTTGGGCCCTTCATAGCGGATCACCAGCACATCGCCGGCCACCACGGTGCCGTCCATGATGCGGTCGGTGGCTTCTTCCTCGGAGTGGAACACCCGCGCGTTGCCCTTGAAGTAGGTGCCTTCCTTGCCGGTGATCTTGGCCACCGCGCCGGTGGGCGCCAGGTTGCCGTAGAGGATGCGCAGGTGGCTGTCCTTTTTGATCGGCTTATCCAGGGCGTGGATGATGTCCTGCTCTTCGGGATAGGGCGCCACCTTGGCCAGGTTTTCCGCCAGGGTGTTGCCGGTGACGGTGAGGCAACCGCCGTGCAGCAGGCCGGCCTCAAGCAGGGTTTTCATCAACGGCTGGATGCCGCCGATGGCGACCAGCTCGCTCATCATGTAGTGGCCACTGGGGCGCAGGTCCGCCAGCACCGGGACTTTCTTGCCGATGCGGGTGAAGTCTTCCAGGGACAGGTCCACGTCCACGGTGTGGGCCATGGCGATCAGGTGCAGCACCGCGTTGGTGGAGCCGCCCAGGGCGATCACCACGGCGATGGCGTTCTCAAACGCCTCGCGGGTAAGAATGTCGCGGGGTTTGATATCCAGATCAAGCAGCTTGAGCACCGCTTCGCCGGCGGCGCGGCAGTCTTCCAGCTTGTCGTTGTCCTCGGCGTTCTGGGCGGAGCTGCCGGGCAGGCTCATGCCCAGGGCCTCGATGGCGCTGGCCATGGTATTGGCGGTGTACATGCCGCCGCAGGAGCCGGCGCCGGGGATCGCTTCTTCCTCCACCTGTTTCACTTCGATCAGCGACTTATCGCCCTTGGCGTGGGCGCCCACCGCCTCGAACACCGAGATCAGGTCGGTGTGGTTCTTGCCCGGTTTGATGGTGCCGCCGTAGACGAACACCGACGGCCGGTTGAGCCGCGCCAGGCCCATCAGGCAGCCGGGCATGTTCTTGTCGCAGCCGCCGATGGCCACCAGGCCGTCAAAGCCCTCGCAGCCGGCCACGGTCTCGATGGAGTCGGCGATGACTTCCCGGGACACCAGCGAATACTTCATGCCTTCGGTGCCGTTGGCGATGCCGTCGGACACGGTGATGGTGTTGAAGATCACGCTCTTGCCACCGGCGGCGTCGGCGCCCCGGCCGGCTTCGTCCGCCAGCGTATTGATGTGCATGTTGCAGGGCGTCACCCGGCTCCAGGTCGACGCAATGCCCACCTGCGGCTTGGTGAAATCCTCGTCGGTGAAGCCGGTGGCGCGCAGCATGGAACGGCTGGGCGCCTTGCCCACGCCGTCCACTACCGGGGCGGAGTAACGGCGGCGGGGGTCGGAAGCGTGGTCGTCGGTCATCGGACTTCTCCTGTCGAGCAAAGCGGAAACGGGTGGCGAAGCAGCATACCAGTGATGCCCCTGTTACACAGCGCCACATAAACCCAAGCTTCGTCACCGATACGCACCATCGTGCCAACAGTGGCCAGGGCCGCTTCTGGGTAACCTTGCATAGACAAAGATGTGACTAGCCGAGCCGGCCGGTCCGCCCCCATTAATCCAATAATTCCCAGGGGACCAACCATGCAGTGTGCTCACCCCAAAACCCAGGGCCGTGTTCTGTGGTGTCTGTTGTTCTTGATGGCACTGGCGTTGGCCGGCTGCGGCGGCGACAGCGGCGGCAGCACCCCGGCCGCCAGCCCCAGCGCCAACACCGGCGACCCGGTTGAAGAACCCTCCACCGAACAACCCGATCCCGAGCCGCAACCGGAGCCGGAGCCCGAGCCGGTCAACCTGTCCTGGGGCGCACCCTATGAACGCCCCGAGGAATACCCCGGCACCGTCGACCTGCCCCAGCAGTTGATCACCCTGCGCGATGGCATCCGCCTGTCGGCGACGGTGACGCTGCCCGCCGACGAAAACGGCGAGCCGGCGGACGGCCCCTTTCCGGTGGTGGCCACCTTCACCGGTTACAACCAGTTCCTGGGCGCCATCGGCGCCGCCGACCCCTATCTGGTGAAGCGCGGCTACGCTTACATCATTGTCGATATGCGCGGCACCGGCGCGTCCGAGGGCACCTGGCAAGCGTTCAGCGAAGTGGACCACCAGGACATCGGCGAGCTGCTCGACTACATCGACGAGCAACCCTGGAGCAACGGCACCCTCGGCATGAACGGCGCTTCCTACATGGGCATCACCGGGCTGCTGGCCGGCGCCCAGCGCCCCGCCGGCGTGGACGCCGTCTTCGCCATCGTGCCGATGGGCGACGCCTACCGCGACATCGTGTTCAGCGGCGGCCAGATCAACGCCGGCTTTATTCCGCTGTGGGTGGCGCTGGTCACCGGCCTGGGCATTATCCCGACGCCCGTTGGGCTGGAAAACGGTGAGCCCGCGTACTACCTGAACACCGTACTGGATCATCTCACCGGCACCCTCACCGAGTTCCCAGTGCCGGTGGTGGGCGGCGCGCTGATCGGCGACGACAACAAGTACGACAACGATTTCTGGCGTCAGCGCTCGCCGCTGGAACAGATCGACAAGATCACCGCGCCCACCTTCGTGGTCGGCGGCCTGCGCGATATCTTCCAGCGCGGCGAGCCGCTGATTTATGAAGGGCTGAAGAACAACGGCACCACCAGCAAGCTGCTGATCGGCCCGTGGGAACATCTGGACGGTTCCTCCGGCGCCGGCCTGCCCGCCGACGGCGTGCCCGCCCTGGCCAACATCCGCCTGGCCTGGTTCGACCAATACCTGAAAGGCATGGACACCGGCGCCGGCGACTACCCACCGGTAACCCAGTACTACACCGGCGCGGAGCGCTACATCACCGCCGCCGACTGGCCGCACCCGCAAGCGCACGCCGAAGTGTTTTATCTGCACGGCAAACCGGGCCTGCCACTGTTCGGCGAGATCAACCGGGAGGCGCCCACCGGCAACCGCCGCACCTCGCTGCTGCAAACCTCGGTGAACGGCCTGTGCTCGGCCAGTGCCAGCCAGTGGACCGCTGGCGTGCTGGGCCTGATCACGCCACCGTGCCAGGAGCAGAACAACGTCACCGAGCTGCTGGAAGCGGTCTACACCAGCGCGCCCATGGATGAGGACATGGCCATCAACGGCCCTATCGGCGGGCAGATCTGGGCCTCCACCACGGCGCTGGACAGCAATGTGGTGGTGCGGGTGAGCGTGGTGGACCCCAACGGCCTGTCCCGCGAACTGAGCAACGGCATCCAAATGGCCTCAATGAGCGATTTCAACACCACCCGTTCGCGCTTTATGAACGGCAAGCTGGTGCAGCCCTGGCACCCGTTCACGGCGGCATCGCAACAACCGGTGGGCCCGCTGCAGCCGTTCCGCGCCGACGTGGAGGTGTTTCCGACCAGCGCGGTGATCCCCGCCGGCCACCGGCTGCGCATCAGCGTCGGCGCCAGCGACCTGCCCCACGGCCTGAGCCCGCTGCCGGACCTGCTGCAAGGGCTGCTCGGCCTGCTCACGGTGTACAGCACGCCGGCGATGCCGTCGCGGGTGAACATTCCGCTGGTGCCGGCGGACGCCCTGCAATAGCCCCGGCCCGCCGCGACCGGTGGTCGCGGCGGGCTGTTTCAGCGATAGACAAAACCGACTTCGTTTGTTCACCCCGCTTTGCGACAATGCGCGGCTTTCGACCCCACCCGGAGCCCGCGCATGTCCGTTTCCGCCCAAAGGCCGGTCGCCTCACACCCCCGCCTTGCCGAGCTCGCCCTGGCCTTGGGCGGCTTTGCCATCGGCACCACCGAATTCGTGATCATGGGGTTGATGAACCGCATCGCCACGGATCTGTCGGTGGACCCGCAGCACGTGGGCTACGCGATCAGCAGCTACGCCCTGGGCGTGGTGGTGGGCGCCCCGCTGATCTCCGCACTGGCGGCGAAGGTGCCCAAGCGGCAACTGCTGATCGGCCTGATGCTGGTGTTCGCCCTGGGCAACCTGGCCAGCGCGCTGGCGCCCGGGTTCTGGTCCTTCGTCGGCCTGCGCTTTATCGCCGGCCTGCCGCACGGCGCCTATTTCGGCGTGGCCGCGCTGGTGGCGGCCGCCGCAGTGCCTACCCATCAACGCGCCCGGGCGGTGGCGCGGGTGATGATGGGCCTGACCGTGGCGATTTTGCTGGGCGCGCCGCTGGGCACCTGGGCCGGCAACCAGTTCGGCTGGCCGGTGGCGTTCGCCGCCGTGGGTGGCATCGCCCTGGCCACCGCGCTGATGGTGCGGCTGTTCGTGCCGTTCGTGCCCCGCGACCCGGATGCCAGCCCATTGCGCGAGCTGTCGGCGCTGGCGAACCAGCAGGTGCTGTTCACCCTGGGCATCGCCAGCATCGGCTTCGGCGGCATGTTCGCGGTGTTCAGCTATGTGATGCCCACACTCACCCAGCAGGCCGGTATGGCGGAAGCCCTGGGGCCGCTGGTGCTGGCGATCTTCGGGGTGGGCACCATCATCGGCACCCTGGTGGGCGCCCGCGTGGCGGACTGGAACCTGCTCAAGGCGATCCCGTTGATTCTGATCTGGTGCCTGGTGGTGCAGGCGCTGTTCTTCGTGGCCGCCAACCAGCTGTGGGCGGCTCTGCTGTTCGTGGCCCTGGTAGGCACCAGCATGGCCCTGGGGCCGACCATTCAGACCCGGCTGATGGACGTGGCCGGCAACGCCCAGACCATGGCCGCGTCGCTGAACCACGCCGCGTTCAATATGGCCAATGCGCTGGGCGCCTGGCTGGCCGGCGTGGTGATCGCCCAGGGCGCGGCCTGGTCCAGCAGCGGCCTGGTGGGAGCGGCGCTGGCCGCCGGCGGGTTGCTGATCTTCCTGGCCGGTCGTGCCATGGAACCCAAGCCGGTGAACTGTCCGGACTAAAAGCTAAAGCGTGTCTAGCGCACCCCGGCGGACAGCGTCTCCGGCTGCACCAGTTGCCCGGTGAGCGGGAAGCGGATGCTCACTCGCAGGCCGCCGTGGGGGTGGTTGTCCAGGGCCATCTCGCCGTGGTGCATGTCGACGATGCGCTTGACGATGGCCAGCCCCAGACCGCTGCCGCTCAAGGTGCGCGCCTTCTCGCCGCGGGAGAACGGCTGCAGCAGCAAGGGAATGTCTTCCTCGCGCACGCCCTTGCCGTGGTCGCGGACCACCAACACCAGAGCGTTGTCTTCCAGGCCGGTGTCGATCTCCACCGGCGCGGCGCCGTACTTGAGCGCGTTGGTGATCAGGTTGGAGAGCATGCGCTTGACGGTGAGCCGCTTGAGCATCAACCGGGGCAGGTCTTTTTGCCGGATGCGCAGCTGCTCCCCGGGGTACTTGGCGGCCACCTCGTCGATCAAGTCATTGAGGTTTTCGTAGTCGGGCTGCTCGTCGGCGCCGTCGCGGATGAACGAAATGAACTGATCGAGAATGGCGTCCATATCCTCGATGTCCGCGATGATGCCCTGGGACATTTCCTCATCGTTGAGGAATTCCGCTGACAACCGCAGCCGGGTCAACGGCGTGCGCAGGTCGTGGGAGACCCCCGCCAGCAGCAGGGCGCGGTCGCGCTGGGACTGCTGAAGCTGGCTGGTCATGCGGTTGAACGCCCGGTTCACCGCCTGAATCTCGGTGGGGCCGAGACTGTCGTCGAGCACCGGCACGGCTTCGCCGCGCCCCACCTTGAGCGCCACCCGCGCCAGGCGGCGCAACGGCCGGTTAAGGCTGCGTGCGATCAGCAGGCCGCCGATCAACGCCAGCAGCGGCACCGTCACGCCCCAGCCCAGCAGCAGGTAGCGGTCGTAGTCGCGGAAGAACGCCATGGGCACCCGCAGCCAGCGCTCGCCGAACGACGGGGCGGTCACCCACAGCACCGGTTGCCGCTCGTCTTCCAGACGCACCGTAGCGGCCTCGCCAAGCAACCCGGAGACCTCATCGCGGAACCGTTCCACCACCGGGCGGGACAGAATCAGGCTTTCCGGCCGGCGCAATTCCGGCGGCGTGCCAGGGTTGATGCCGGTGGTCTCGCCGAGCCGCCGTGACAGGCTGGCATCCCCCTCGCTCTGGAACACCAATTCCGCCTGCAAGGCCGTGAGGCGGGCGTACTCCCGAATACCCGGCAGATACGCGTTGCGGGCGAAGAACCACAGGGTAATGCCCTGGCTGAGACCGATCACCAGACCGATGATCAGCGCCGAGCGGGCGAACGAGCTTTTAGGCAGGAAGTTGGGCATGGACGGATTCTACCCGCCGGGGTTCAGTCCGGCACGAACACATAGCCCACGCCCCAGACGGTCTGGATATAGCGCGGTTTGGACGGGTCGTCCTCGAGCAGGCGGCGCAGACGCGACACCTGCACGTCGATGGAGCGTTCCATGGCGGACCATTCCCGACCCCGCGCCAGGCTCATCAGCTTGTCGCGGGTAAGCGGTTCCCGTTCGTTCTGCACCAGCGCCTTGAGCACCGCGAACTCGCCAGTGGTGAGCGGCTGCGGCTCGCCCTCGCGGGCCAGGGTGCGGTTGCCCAGGTCCAGGCTCCAGGGGCCGAAACGCACCACCGACTCGTCCTTGCTGGGCGCCCCGGGCACTTCCCGCACGTGGCGGCGCAGCACCGCACGGATACGGGCGCTGAGTTCCTTGGGGTTGAACGGCTTGGGCAGGTAATCGTCGGCGCCGGCGTCCAGGCCTTCGATGCGTTCCGCGTCGTCGCCTTTGGCGGTGAGCATGATGATCGGCAGGCGGTTGTCGTCGTCGCGCAGGCGGCGGCAGATCGACAGGCCGTCCTCGCCCGGGAGCATCAGGTCGAGCACCATCAGCGAATAGATCTCGCGGGACAGGGCGCGGTCCATCTGGTCGGCGTCGGCCACCGCCTTGACCGCGTAGCCCTGCTCCTCCAGGAACCGTTGCAGCAGACCGCGCAGGCGGGCGTCATCGTCCACCACCAGAATTTTTTCCAATTGTTCGCTCATGGTGCTCCTCGCCGACAGGACAACGGGAATGGAACCCGGAGGCCCGGTGTACCCGCCGCGCGCCCGGCAGGCAAATCTGGATTGTATAGAAAGATTACCGGTCGCCGCGAACCGGTGACGCAACGCGGCACCTGGTGCCGGAACGGATCAGCTTACCTTTGCCCCAGGGCCTGCTATCATTCGGCCCGCCGATGGGTTCCAAAGGAGACAAAAATGGCCAAGATTCTCGTCGTGGACGACTCACCCACGCAACTGACCAACCTGGTGAAGATGGTGGAAAACCAGGGGCACGAGGCGATCACCGCCAGCAACGGCATGGAAGGCATTGAGCAGGCCCGCGCGCAAAAGCCGGACCTGATTCTCATGGACGTGGTGATGCCGGAGCTGAACGGCTTCCAGGCCACTCGCAAGATCACCAAGGACGCCGAGCTGGGCGGCATCCCGGTGGTTCTGGTGACCACCAAGGACCAGGAAACCGACAAAGTCTGGGGCGAGCGCCAGGGCGCCGCCGGCTATATCGTGAAGCCGGCCCAGGAGTCGGAGCTGGCGGCGACGATCAAGCGCGTGCTGGGCTGAAGCCCGGCGCTCTCCACAGCAACCACAGCCCGCCCTGTCACGTCAATCTATGAACGGCCGGAGTCATTCCCTATGATTCCGGTCGTTTCGTTATAAAGCGGCGCCCTACCGCGCGCGCCGCCGTGCAAGCCAGGACTCTTCCATGCAAAGCATCGAACAACTGATCGCCCAGGAAATCAACGCCCAGCCCCGGCAGGTCGCGGCCACCGTGACGCTGCTGGACGAAGGCGCCACGGTGCCCTTCATCGCCCGCTACCGTAAAGAGGTGACCGGCGGCCTGGACGACACCCAGTTGCGCACGCTGGAAGAACGGCTGCGCTACCTGCGCGAGCTGGAGGAGCGCCGCGAGACCATCCTCAAGAGCATCGCCGAGCAGGACAAGCTGACCCCGGAACTGGAAAAGGCGATCCAGGAGGCGGACACCAAAACCCGCCTGGAAGACCTCTACCTGCCGTACAAACCCAAGCGCCGCACCCGCGCCCAGATCGCCCGCGAGGCCGGCCTGGAACCGCTCGCCGACGCGCTGCTGAACGACCCCACCCAGGACCCGGAACAGAACGCCGCCGGCTACCTGAACGAAGAGCACAAGATCGCCACCGCCAAGGACGCCCTGGACGGCGCCAAGCAGATTCTGATGGAGCGCTTCGCGGAGAACGCCGAGCTGCTCACCCGGCTGCGCACCTTCCTGTGGGAAAAAGCGCACGTGCAGGCGAAGCTGGCCGACGGCAAGGAAGAGGAAGGCGCCAAGTTCCGCGACTACTTTGAACACCAGGAAGCGCTCAAAAACATCCCCAGCCACCGCGCCCTGGCGCTGTTCCGTGGCCGTAACGAGGGCGTGCTGCACGTTTCCATGGTGCTGCCCGAAGAGCTGGAAAGCGCCCAGCCGCACCCCTGCGAAGCGATGGTCACCGAGGTGGCGGGCTGGCGTCACGATGGCCGTGCCGCCGACGACTGGCTCGGCGAAGTGATGCGCTGGACCTGGAAGATCAAACTCAACACCCATCTGGAAACCGAGCTGCTCGGCCGCGTGCGCGAAATGGCCGAGGAAGAAGCGATCCAGGTGTTCGCGCGCAACCTGAAAAGCCTGCTGATGGCGTCGCCCGCCGGCCCCAAGGCCACCATGGGCCTGGACCCGGGCCTGCGCACCGGCGTCAAGGTGGTGGTGGTGGACGCCACCGGCAAGCTGCTCGAGCACACCACGATTTTCCCGCATCAGCCGAAGAAGCAGTGGGACCAGTCCCTGGCCACGCTGGCCAAGCTCAGCGCCAAGCACGATGTGTCGCTGATCGCCATCGGCAACGGCACCGCCAGCCGCGAAACCGACAAGCTGGCCGGCGAAGTGGTCAAGCAACTCAGCGACCGCAACATTCAGAAGATCATGGTTTCCGAAGCGGGCGCCTCGGTGTATTCCGCATCGGAAATGGCGGCGCGGGAGTTTCCCGATCTGGATGTGTCGTTCCGGGGCGCGGTGTCCATCGCCCGGCGTTTGCAGGACCCGCTGGCGGAGCTGGTGAAGATCGATCCGAAATCGATCGGCGTAGGCCAGTACCAGCACGACGTCAGCCAGGTGAAGATGTCGCGGTCGCTGGACGCGGTGGTGGAGGACTGCGTGAACGCCGTGGGCGTGGACGTGAACACCGCCAGCGCGCCGCTGCTGGCACGCATTGCCGGGCTGAACACCACCATCGCCGGCAACATCGTCACCTTCCGCGAAAAGAACGGCGCCTTCAGTGACCGCGGCGCGCTTAAGCAGGTGCCGCGCCTGGGCGAGAAAACCTTCGAGCAGGCCGCCGGTTTCCTGCGCATCATGGACGGCGCCAACCCGCTGGACGCCTCCTCGGTGCACCCGGAAGCCTACCCGCTGGTGGAGCGCATCGCCGAAAAGCACGGCCGCCCACTCAAGGATCTGATCGGCGACGCGCCCTTCCTCAAGAAAGTGAACGCCGTCGATTTCACCGACGACGTGTTCGGCCTGCCCACCGTCACCGACATCCTCAGCGAGCTGGAAAAGCCCGGCCGCGACCCGCGCCCGGAATTCAAGGCGGCGGAGTTCAAGGAAGGCGTGGAAACGCTCAAGGACCTGAAGCCCGGCATGCTGCTGGAAGGCTCGGTGACCAACGTCACCAACTTCGGCGCGTTCGTGGACGTCGGCGTGCACCAGGACGGCCTGGTCCATGTCTCCGCCCTGGCCGACAAGTTCGTGGAAGACCCCCACGACGTGGTCAAGCCCGGCGACATCGTCAAGGTCAAGGTGATGGAGGTGGACCTGCCCCGCAAGCGCATCAGCCTGACCATGCGCCTGGACGAGCGCCACCAGGATCAGCCGAAAAGCGCCGACGCCCCCGCCGGCCGACCCCGTGGCCGGGGCGGCAAGCCCAAGGGCGGCGGTCGCGGTCAACAAGGCGGCGGCCAGAAGCCGGCGGCGCAGGGCGCCCTGGGGGCCGCCTTCGCGAAGGCGTTCGAAGACAAGAACAAGCGCGGCTGACCCTGATGTTAACCGGCTCCGGGCCTGCCATACTGGCGGGCCGCGCGATCAACCTCCCAGTCGGATAGGCCCATGACCGATACGCTCAGCCAGCGAATCCAGGCACTGCTGGATTCCGAAGCCGCCGCCACCCTGGCCCACATCCGCCGTGGCATTGAGAAAGAAAGCCTGCGGATCACCGATCAGGGCCTGCTCGCGCACACGCCGCATCCCCAAGAATTGGGTTCTGCGCTGACCCACCCCTACATCACCACGGACTATTCCGAATCGTTGCTGGAATTCATCACCCCACCCAGCACCGACCTGCAGCAGCCGATCGAATTTCTCGAGAATCTGCACCGCTACGCCTACCGGCACATCGATGACGAGTTACTGTGGGTCAACTCCATGCCCTGCATGATCACCCACGACAACGATGTGCCGGTGGCCGCGTACGGCAGCTCCAACGTGGGGCGCATGAAGCACATCTACCGCATCGGCCTGGGCCACCGGTACGGGCGTAAGATGCAAACCATCGCCGGCATCCACTACAACTTCTCGTTCCCGGATGAGTTCTGGCGTATCAATCGTGAGCTGGAAGGCAGCCAGGCGCCGCTGCAAGACTATATCTCGCAGCGCTATTTCGACCTGACCCGTAACTTCCAGCGCTATTCCTGGCTGCTGGTGTATCTGTTCGGCGCCTCGCCGGCGTTGTGCTCGTCGTTTCTGGCCGGCCGCGAACATCAGCTTCTCGAGCGCTTCGACCACAGCCTCTACCGACCCAACGCCACCAGCCTGCGGATGAGCGACCTGGGCTACCAGAACAACGCTCAGTCGTCGCTGGCGATCAGCTACAACAACCTGGACGACTATGTCCGCACACTGACCCATGCCATGAAGACGCCGGACCCGGCGTACCAGAAAATGGGCGTGCGCGACGCGCAAGGCCGCTACCAGCAACTCAACGACAATATTCTGCAGATCGAGAACGAGTACTACTCGTCGATCCGCCCGAAACGCACCATCAACAGTGGCGAGCGCCCGACCCTGGCGCTCCAACGGCGCGGCGTGGAATACATCGAAATTCGCGCTCTGGACCTCAATCCGTTCGAGCCGGTGGGCATCAACCAGCAGGAGATCCGCTTCCTGGATTTGTTCGCCACCTACTGCCTGCTGCGCGAATCCCCGCGCCTGGAACATTGCGACCTGGACGCCAGCAAGGAAAACCTGCGCCGGGTGGTCTACGACGGCCGCAACACCGGCGTGCAGTTGAACAACTGGGGCAAGTCGGTCTCGCTGCGCAACTGGGGCCTGGAGAAGCTCGACCAGATGCTGCCCATCGCCGAGCTGTTCGACCGCTGCCATGGCCATGACGGCCAGCACGGCCGGCTCTACCGGGACGCCCTGGAGCTTCAACGCGAAAAGCTTCTGGAGCCTGACGCCACCCCATCCGGGCGCATCCTCGACAAACTGGAAAGCCGCCAGCAGAGCTTTTTCGACTTCGCCATGAACCAGGCGCTGGCGCATCGGGATCACTTCCGCTCGCGGCCGCTGGACACCGATCTGGAAACCCAGTGGCGGCGACTCGCCGAACAGAGCCAGGAGGAGCAGCGCGCGGTGGAAGCGGAGGCCGAGATGCCGTTCGAAGCGTATCTGGAGGCCTATTTCCGGGGCTGAGCCCTGGGAACTGGATCACAACTAAGCCTATATCCTGACGAGTGGTCACTTTTTGGTACACCAATGGTGCTAGTGGCTCTCTCCGGCGGTGCTAGTCTGCCCCGGTTGAAGGAGGGATAGTTATGTTTGATCCGTCATCCGACCCGTTTGAAAAAGCCTACAACCGCGGCTGCATGTGGGGCATGGCCGGCGGTCGTGTGGACCAGTGTCCTTACCAGGACGAAGCGTTGGAGGAATGGTGGGTGCAAGGCTGGGACGCCGGCGCCGCCGCCTGGCATCACCACCGGGAACCCGCCGCCTCGCGCAGCGTCTGAAGGTAACAGAGCCCCTATGACCCCGCCGCCGGGCCGCTTGTCCGGCGGCGGGGTTTTGCTTAGGGTGCGTTGACGCTTGCCGGATTCAAACAAGGAAAAACAACCATGTCGTCCCTTCTTCCCAGCCCCCGTGCGCTTAACGGACTCACCTTGCTCGGCTGCCTGGCGGCGCTTGCCGGCGCGCTTTACATGCAGCATATGGAAGGCCTGGAACCCTGCCCGCTGTGTATCTTTCAGCGCATCGCGCTGATGGCGGTGGCGGCGGTATTGCTGGTCGCCACCCTGCACGGCCCGCGCGGCGTCGGCGTGCGTATTTACGCGCTGCTGACCGCCATCGCCACCCTGGCCGGTGCCGGCATCGCCCTGCGCCACCTGTGGCTGCAAAGCCTGCCCGCCGACCAGGTGCCCGCCTGCGGCCCCAACCTGGATTACATGCTGGACGCCTTTCCGCTCACCGACGTGCTCACCCAGGTGTTGTCCGGTTCCGGCGAATGCGCGGAAATCAGCTGGCGCTTTCTCGGCCTCACCATCCCCGGCTGGTCGATGGTGGTGTTCGGGGGCGTGCTGGTGGTGGCTCTGATACAATTGCTGCGCCCGCGCCGGGGCTGAGCGAGCCGCCTTCTCCGCACCTTCGGCGCGGGTCTTTGCGTTTGGGAGATCCGCCCGATGGTCGACGGCCTGCTGATTCTGCTGCTGTTTCAATTTCTCGGTGAGCTGGTGATTCATTTCACCGGCCTGCCGCTGCCCGCCCCGGTGGTGGGCATGGTGCTGCTTCTGCTGGCCCTGATGTTCAGCGTCCCCTACAGCGACCGGGTGGCGGACGCCGCCGGCGCCCTGATCCGTCACATCAGCCTGCTGATTTTTCCGCTCGGCGTCGGCATCGTGCTGCAGTGGGAACGCTACAGCGACTACGCGCTGGCGCTCACCGTGGCGGTGATCTTCGGTACTATCCTGGCGCTGGTGCTGGTCACCCTGCTGCTCAAGCTGCTGCTGCGCGACCGCGGCAAGCCCGGCGAGCGAGGAGGCCGTGCCGATGGCTGACCTGGTCCATTCGCCCCTGTTCGGGCTGCTGCTCACCCTGGCCAGCTACCGGATGGCCACCTGGCTGTACGGCAAGGTGCACAGCCTGCCGCTGTTCCATCCGTTTATCGTCGCTTCGATTCCGGTGATCGTGGTGTTGCCCCTGGTGGGCGTGTCCTACACCGAGTACCGCGACCAGACCCAGGTGCTTTCGTTTCTACTCGGGCCGGCCACCGTGGCACTGGCCTGGCCGCTCTATCGCCAGCTGCACACGGTACGCAGCGTGTGGCGTCCGATCCTGATCACCACTTTGGTCGGCGCGGCGCTGGCCGCCGGCATTTCCATCTATCTGGCCTGGCTGTTGGGCGCCCCGGAAGCGGTGGTCGGCTCGCTGGCGCCGAAGTCGATCACCACGCCGATCGCCGTGGAAGTGGTGAAAAGCACCGGCGGCTATGTGTCCCTGGCGGCCGGCGCGGTGGCCATTACCGGGATCGTCGGCGCCCTGGTGGGTGGCCTGGTATTCCGCCTGTTGAGGGTCAAGGACGACCGCATTCGCGGCTTCGCGCTGGGCCTGGTGGCCCATGCCATCGGCACCGCCCGGGCGTTCGAATTCAGCGAAAAAGCGGGCGCCTTCGCCGGCCTGGCCCTGGGCCTCACCGGCCTGGTCACGGCCCTGGCGCTACCCTGGCTGTGGCCGCTGATCAGCCCCTGGCTGTTCCCGGGCTGAGCGGCCCCGCCGCCGGCGTTATTCGACCTCTCTCCTAAAGACCCGCCTCTAATGAAGAAACGGTCTTTACCGGTAACCCTCTGATGGAAAAGCCGTTTTCCTCACCGGCAATGGCCAACCCCGCCGACGCCGGGAGATGGCCATTGCCTCGCCGCGAACCGCGGCGCTAGCCTCAATACCCGTCTCACGAAAAGCGCGCGATAGCTGCGCGATAACCGCGTGATAACCGCGCGATAACCGCAAGGAGCGACCCTATGGCCACGCCCCACTCCTCGGCTCTGCACCCTTCCGCCGCCCTGAACCGATGGCGGCGCATTGAAGCCTTGCTGCACGCCTGGTTGGAGCAACGCCGCCGCCTGCTTGTCCTGCTCTGTTCGATCCAGGGCCTGGAGGGCTTTCAGCGGCCCGGCTCGATTCAAAGTCAGGTACGGGAATTCTGCCAGTTGCTGATGGACTACATCAGCGCCGGCCACTTCGAGATATATCAAGAGCTGGTCCGCGAAGCGCGCCTGGGCACGCCCCGCCAGGACGGCGCCGTCGGCCTGGCCTCGCGGATCCTGCACCAGCTCGACCCCTCCACCGAGGAGGCGCTGGCCTTCAACGAGGACTTCGATACCGACGACCATTGCCTCAGCCAGCTGGAGCAATTACCGGAGCGGCTGACCCGGCTCACCGAGATGCTTGAGGAACGCTTCGCCCTTGAGGATCAGTTAATACTCAGTGTGCACAGCCGCGACACCGCCGAGCGCGCCCGCGTCCTCAACTTCTAGGCGGCGGCGCTGTAGGAGCTTGCCCTGCAAGCGAAAGGCCGGCAAAAGCCGGCCGGCAAAGGTTGCCCCGCAGGATTCCAGAGGGGCTGTTGGTGCTCCCGTTAGAACGGCCTCTGGCATCTTGCCGGGAGCTTCGCTCCCTTTCGCGGGCGGGGCCCGCTCCCACAATTTTTCTCTCCCTAAGCCATCGGCCAGGCACAAAAAAAGCCACGCTCCTTTTCAGGAGCGTGGCTTTTTTCGGGTCGGACCAGTGTGCGGATTATTCAGCCGCGTCGGCGCCTTCCTCGGCTTCTTCAGCTTGCTCGGCGCCATTCTTGCTCTTGGCGCCCTGGTCTTTCACGTCCAGCAGCTCGACTTCGAAGATCAGCACTTCGTTGGGGCCGATGTCGCCGCCGGCGCCCTGTTCGCCGTAGCCCAGCTCGGGCGGCAGGAACAGCTTCCACTTATCGCCGACCTTCATCATCGGCAGTGCTTCCTGCCAGCCGGGGATAATGTGCTTGAGACCGAACACCGCCGGCTTGTCACGCTCGATGGAGCTGTCGAACACGGTGCCGTCGCGCAGCATGCCCTTGTAGTGCACTTCCACGGTGTCTTCCAGGGTGGGTGACTGCGCACCCTCTTCACCGGATTCCAACACCTGGTACTGCAGGCCGCTGTCGGTGACCTCGACGCCGTCCTTGTCGGCATTTTCATCGAGGAACGCCTGGCCTTCTTCCAGGTTCGCCTGGGCCTGCTCTTCCATCTTCTTCTGGCGGGCTTCCATCATGCGAGTCTGGTAGTCACGGATCAGCTGGTCCATGTCCGCGTCTTCGCCGAGGCGGGATTCCGGCTCGTCGCCGAAACCGTCACGCAGGCCGGCGACCATCGCGTCCAGGTCCAGGTTTTCCATGGCGCTCATCTGTTCGGCGCTGCGGAAGCCCAGTGCGTAAGACGCCTTCTGGTCTTCGGTTTTGAGCTCCACGTCGGCGCTCTTGTCCTTTTCTCCACCACAAGCCGCCAGCATCACGGTACCGGCGAGCACGATTGCGAACTTTTTCATTATGCCTCCATTGGCTTACGTTTATTTTTTCTGCGCCGGTGGTCCTTCCCCACGCATTTCCTCCGCGGTCATCACGGTCGGCGCTGCTATCTGAACGGACTGCACCTCCACACCCGGCGGCGGAATCTGGCCATACTGCCAGCTTCCCGTGGCGTCGCGCCAGCCAAAACAATGAAAGGTGCCTAGATAACGCCTGACCGCGCTTGCACGCTATTGGTTCCCTTATCCGGCACCGGATATCCCGGCTGAGGCTCCGATTCCCCGTCGAAGAGGGCTTCATTGTGCCTGTCCGGATATTTCTGTCAAAAGCGGGATTCACGAAAACGTCCATCAGGGGGTTATAGTGTTGGATAGGGGAGCAAACCACTATGCCAAATAACAGCACCGACCCGACCCTGGCTCCATCTTCCGCGCGTCGTGTGGCGCGTCAGGATGAGCGGCGCCTGGTGATTCTGGTCGCCAACAGCAAAGGCGGGTGCGGGAAGACCACGCTAGCCACTAACCTGGCCGCCTATTTCGCCCATTCCGGACAGTCCGTGACGTTGCTGGACCTGGACCCGCAGCAGTCCGCCACCCAGTGGGTGCGGCTGCGCGAGGACGCGCGCGTGGAAGCGCTCGGCTGGCCAGCGGATGAGCCGGTCTCACTGGGACGGCTGCAGGATCAAATGCAGAAGGCCCGCGATGTGGTGGTGATCGATTCCCCGGCGGGCATGGACCGCCACACTCTGGATCATGTGCTGCGGGTGTCGCAGATCGTTTTGATTCCGGTGCTGCCCAGCCCCATCGACATACGCGCCACCACGCGCTTTGTGCAAAACGTGATGCTGGCGCCCAGTTATCAGCGCCGGCCGCGGCGGCTGGCGGTGATCGCCAACCGGGCGCGCACGCGCACGCGCACCTACGAAACCCTGCGCCAGTTTCTCGCCAGCCTGAAGATTCCCTATCTGATTACGCTGCGCGACGCCCAGCAGTACGTGCAGTCAATGAGCCACGGGGAAAGCATGCTCGATCAGAAGGACCCCCGGCATCAGGTGGACCAGCGTCACTGGCGGCTGATCGGGGAATGGCTGGAGGTGCAGCGACACCTTATTCAGACACTGCCTGGCTTTCGCTAAGCGCCGCCAACTCTTCCAGACCGGCCTGCAGCGACTGGCACTGGCCGGCTTCCGGCACCACCACGAACAGCCAGCTTAACGCCGACACCGACTGCCCCGCTGGCTGAGCCTGCGCCTGGCGGCTGAGTTGTTCCAGTAACAGGCGCTCGCCCTCCAGTTCCGCTTCCTGAATTTGGCGTTTCAGTTCCACCGTGCCCTGCCCGTCGGCCGCGCGGCGGCGCACCGCCCGCAAAGGGCGCAGATAGTCGGCCTCGAACTGCTCCGCGAAGGCCAGCAGACGGCGGCCCAGGGCCGGGTCGGGCCGGCGCCCGGCCTCACTGAGCCAGAGCGCGGTGAGCAGTACCGCTACCGGCACGTTGTGCTCGTCCTGCAGGCGCAGACACACCCGCTCGATACGCTTGTCGCGCCACAGCCGTAACGCGAAACGCCACAGTGGCGCGTCCTTCATGGTCTCCTCCCGGGCGGTCCCCGCCGCCGGCCCTTCTGTTATCCGGGCGCTTGCCATACACTGCGCCGGTCCTGAATTCGCCGATCCAAGGCCCCTTATACCATGCTGTCCCTGGAACACATCAATCTGCGCCGCGGCCCGGAGCTGCTGCTCGAAGACGCCAGTTTCGTGCTGCACAAAGGCACGCGCGTGGGCGTGGTGGGCCGCAACGGCAGCGGCAAGAGTTCGCTGTTCAAACTGATCATGGGCGAACTGGAAAGCGACGGCGGCAAGGTGCAGCGCCCCGCCGACTGGCGCTTCTCGATGATGGTGCAGGAAGTGCCGGCACTGGCGCAGCCGGCGCTGGATTATGTGCTCGACGGCAACCAGGCGCTGCGGCACTGGGAGGCGGCCCTGGCCAACGCCCAGGACAGCGAGGACAACACCGGCATCGCCCGCGCCCACGCCGAACTGGACGCGCTGCGCGCCTGGGAGCAACCCGCCCGCGCCGCCGCGCTGCTGGCCGGCCTGGGCTTCTCGGACCGCCAGCAACAACAGCCGGTGAGCGCCTTTTCCGGCGGCTGGCGCATGCGCCTCAACCTGGCCCAGGTGCTGATCAGCGACGCCGACCTGATGCTGCTCGATGAGCCCACCAACCACCTGGACCTGGACGCCATTCTCTGGCTTCAGCAGTGGCTGGTGCAGCACCCCGGCGCCTTGATGCTGATTTCCCACGACCGCGCGTTCCTGGACGCCACCGTGTCGGAGATTCTGCATATCGAACACGGGCGCCTGAAACGTTACGTCGGCGACTATTCGGATTTCGAGCGCCAGCGCGCCGAGCAGCTTTCCCTGCAGCAAAAACTGCACGACAAGCAGCAGGCGCAGGTGGCGCACATGCAGAAGTTCATCGACCGTTTCCGCGCCAAAGCCACCAAAGCGAAGGCCGCGCAGAGCCGCATCAAGGCCCTGGAGAAGCTGGAGCGCATCGCCCCGGCCCATGTGGATTCCGGCTTCGAGTTCGAGTTCAAGACACCGGCGAAGCTGCCCAACCCCATGGTGCTGCTGGAAAACGCGGCCTGTGGCTACCAAGACGCCCCCATTCTGAGCGCGGTCTCCATGAGCCTGCGTCCGGAGTCCCGAGTCGGCCTGCTGGGCCCCAACGGCGCCGGCAAGTCCACGCTGATCCGCACCCTGATGGGCGAATTACCGGCGCTCTCCGGCCACGTTCAGCGGGACCCGGACCTGAAAGTCGGCTACTTCCACCAGCAGCAGGTGGACCGGCTGGCCGCTGACGAGAGCCCTTATCAACTGCTCCACCGCCAGCATCCCAATTGGAGCGAACAGCAGCTGCGCAACGAGTTGGGCCGCTTCGGCTTCCACGGCGACGCCGTGTTCGATCCGGTGGGCCGGTTCTCCGGCGGCGAAAAAGCGCGCCTGGGCCTGGCGCTGATCGTGCACCAGAAGCCCAGCCTGCTGCTGCTCGACGAACCGGCCAACCACCTGGACCTGGACATGCGCGAAGCGCTGACCATGGCATTACAAAGCTTCGAGGGCGCGGTGGTGCTGGTGTCCCACGACCGCCACCTGCTGGAAACCACGGTGGACGAATTTCAACTGGTTGCGGAAGGCAGCGTGCGCCCGTTCGACGGCGACCTGGACGATTACGCCCGCTGGCTGCAGCAGGCACGGCGCGACGCCAAGGCACCGGCCGGCGACAACAAGGCCGCCGGCAAAGACGACGCCAAGCAGCGCCGCCAGGACGCCGCCCGCCTGCGCGAACAGCTCCGACCGCTGAAGAAAGAAGTGGAAAAGCTGGAAAAACAGCTGGACCGGCTGGGCCTCGAGCTAAGCGAAGTGGAAGCCGCGCTCGGCGACGAAACCCTCTACACCGACCCGGCCCGCAAAGGCGAGCTCAGCGAGCTGCTAGGCCGGCAAGGCGACCTGAAAAGCCGCCATGAAGAGTCGGAGATGGCGCTGCTCGACGCCATGCAGGCCCTGGAAGACGCGGAAACCGATTTGTAGGAGCGGGTCTTGCCCGCGAAAGGCAAGCTACGCTTGCCGGCGGGATACCAGAGAGCTCCCAAAAGCGGCTACCAACAGCCTCTCTGGTATCCCGCCGGGTGGCTAAAGCCACCCTTTCGCGGGCAGGCCCGCTCGCACAGCCCGCTACCACAAGGCTCGCTCCCGGCACATCCAAGCCGCCTGGTTAGCCCTGTTCCTTGCTGAGCAGCGCGGCGCTGCCGGAACCGCAGGCCACCACCGTTTTCATCATCTGCTCCACCGCGATGTCCGGGCGCCGCTCCACCAGATCCTCATGGACGTGGTAGATAAAACCCGACGTGGGGTTCGGGCCGGTGGGCACGAACACGGACAAATGGCCGTCGTCGTGGCGGGAGGTAATCAGCCCGAGCACGGAGGCGGGCACCTGGCGCCCGTATAACCACACCCGCGCCACCTCGCCGCGCATCAGGCTGTCCTGGGTGCCGCCGAACAACTGCACGATCACTTCCTTGACCATACGGTAGCCGGGCAGCCGTTCCATGCCGCGTTTTTCCAGTTTCTGCCACAGCCAGCTGCCGAGGCTGGTGGCCACCAGGGTGCCGACCAGAAAGCAGAACACGATCAACACCGCCACCACCACCCAGTCGGCGGCGAACTTCGGCAACCCGAAGAAGCGCACCACCAGGCCGGTGAACGGCGCGATTAACCCGGTGGCGGCGTCGTAAATCCATTTGAAGAAGAACGCGATAATGGAAATAGGCAGCAGAATCACCAGCCCGCCGAGCAGGGATTTGCGGATAAAAAACCAGATACGATTGTCGTTTTCCATGGGCGCGCGGCGGCTCCGTTGCCGGGGTTTCAGGAATACCAGATTCGGTTGACGTAGAGACAGCGTTCGCCATTCGGGGTTCGCACCCAGGCCTCGTCGTCCACCCGTTTGCCAAGCAAGGCGCGCGCCAGTGGCGCGTCGACACTGATCTCACCACGGCTGCCGTCGGCCTCGTCGGGGCCCACCAAGCGGAAGCGCTCGACATTGCCATCGTCGTCCTCCACTTCCACCCAGGCGCCGAAGAACACCTTACCGGTATCCTCCGGCACCCGCTCGACCACGGTCATGCCGTCCAGACGCCTGCTCAGGAAGCGGACGCGCCGGTCAATCTCGCGAAGCTGCTTCTTGCCGTAAATATACTCGGCATTCTCCGAGCGGTCGCCCTGGGCGGCGGCCTCCTGCACCGACTTGGTGATCGGCGGCCGCTCTTCCTTCCAAAGCCGCTGCAGCTCATCGTTGATGCGCCGGTAACCCTCCGGCGTAATGTACTTGGAGGCAGGCTTGCCTTTCGGTCGCCAACGGCCCATGAGTGCGCTTTCCTGTGACGGTGAAGCGGGTATTTTTCCATCCCCGCGGGGACTTGGTAAACTGCGCCCTCTTTTCCAAGAGGTCGAGCGCCATGTCTTTTAACCGTGCCCCCTGGCCGGCCAGCCGCATGCGCCGCATGCGCAAGGACGATTTCTCACGCCGCCTGATGCGTGAGAACACCCTTACCGTGGACGACCTGATCTACCCGGTGTTCGTACTCGACGGCGAACACCACACCGAAGCGGTGCCTTCGATGCCCGGCGTCGAACGCATGACCGTGGACCTGCTGTGCCAGGAGGCGCGCCAGCTGGCGGACCTGGGCATCCCGGCCATGGCGCTGTTCCCGGTGACCCCGGTGGCGGTGAAAAGCCTGGACGGCGCCGAAGCCTGGAACCCGGAGGGCCTGGCCCAGCGCGCCACCCGGGCGATCAAACAGGCGGTGCCGGAAATGGGTGTGATCACCGACGTGGCTTTGGACCCGTTCACCACCCACGGCCAAGACGGCATCCTCGATGACGACGGCTATGTGCTCAACGACGTCACCGTCACCGCGCTGGTCAAGCAGGCGATCTCCCACGCCGAGGCCGGCGCCGACATGGTGGCGCCCTCGGATATGATGGATGGCCGCATCGGCGAGATCCGTCAGGCCCTGGAAGGCCACGGCTTTCCCCACACCCGCATCATGGCCTATTCCGCCAAGTACGCCTCCGCCTATTACGGCCCGTTCCGGGACGCGGTGGGTTCGGCCGCCAATCTGGGCAAGGCGGATAAAAGCACCTACCAGATGGACCCGGCCAATTCCGACGAAGCCCTGCACGAAATCGCGCTGGATCTGGCGGAAGGCGCCGATGTAGTGATGGTGAAGCCGGGCATGCCCTATCTGGACGTGGTGCGCCGGGTAAAGGACGAGTTCAAGGTGCCGGTGTACGCCTACCAGGTGAGCGGCGAGTACGCCATGCACATGGCGGCGTTCCAGAACGGCTGGCTCGACCAGGACAAGGTGATGCTGGAATCGCTGCTGGCGTTCAAGCGCGCCGGCGCCGACGGCATCCTCACCTACTTCGCCAAGGCCGCCGCGCTCCAGCTCGCCGAACAAAAAGGATAGTTGTTGGAGCGGGCCTTGTGGGAGCGGGCCTGGCCCGCTCCTACAAGTCAGAAGTTATAGCTCGCCTCGCCGAGAATTACACGGCGCTCGCCGTAGCCGCAGTCCAGGCCCTCCCCCCGGCACCATGAGACATACTCTTTATCGGCCAGATTCTTACCGGTGACCGTGAAATCCCAAGGGCCCGTGGCGTAGCCGACCATGGCGTCGTAAAGCGTCACCGACGGTACTTTCGGACCGGCGCCGCTACCGTAATCGCTGCCCACGGTGTCGCCGACATAGCGCACCCCGGCGCCGAAGCGGAAACCGCTTTCCAGTTCGTATTTGCCCCACACGGACGCGCTCTCTTCAGCAACATAGGCGAGGCGCTCACCGGTCTCGTCCTCTCTTGCGTCCAGCTTGGTGTAGTTGGCCAGAACGCTGGCGTTACCTAGCTGCTTTTTCACGGAGACTTCCCAGCCATCCACCACGGCGCCGGTCTGCTCGACGCTTTGCGGATTGGCGCCATCCACTACGCGGTTGGTTTCTTCAATGTCGAACCAGGCCGCCGTCACGGACAGATCACCACGCGGGGTCAAATATTTCACGCCGGCTTCCCGTTGCTCGCCGGTGGTCGGGTCCAGGCTTTCGCCGAAACCGTCCAGCCCGAGGTTGGGCACGAAAGATTCCGAGTAGCTGATGTAAGGCGAAAGGCCAGAATCGAAACGGTACATCAGCCCCAGCCGTCCGGTTGTGGCAGTGTCGTCGGTATCGGCATCGACCCCGTCGGTGCCCAGCACGGTGGTGGTGGTATCGTCATAGCGCAGGGCACCGGACACCACCACACGGTTGATTTCCATATGGTCGACAACATAGACGCCGGTTTGCCGGATGCGGTTGTCGTTTTTATCTTCCGGGTCCAGCACGGCGTAGTTCACGTCGCCGTATTGCGGGTCATAGACGTTCAAATCAGTGCCGCCGCCGGTCCGACTGAAGCTGTTGTCCTCGGTCCACAGGGCGTTCTGCCGGTCCACGCCGATAGCCAGGGTGTGCCGGGTGGCGCCCAGACGCAGGTCGCCCTCCAGGCGCGCATCCACGTTGAAGATCTCGGTGCCCTTGTCCGCCATGTAGATGGTACGGCCAATGGTGCCGTCGGCGGCCGGCGCCGCCCCGATATTGGCCCAGTGCTCCCGGGTCTCGGTCTCGGTTTCGGTATAGCGGGCGGTGGTGGCCACCCCCCAGTTATTGTTCAGGCGGTGATCGACGAACAGGGTGACTTCGTCCTTGCGCCGGTCATAGCGATCCCAATCCGGCTCGCCGACGAACGTTTCGGAACCGATATCACCCTGCAGGCCCGGCTCCAGGGTGCCCTGGGAGGGCAGGAACTGGGCGGAGACCGCCCCGGTGTTTTCCTGGCTGTTAAAGAGCAGGCTGACGGTGGTGTCATCGGACGGCAGCCAGGTCAGCGAGGGCGCGAACACATAGCCGTTGTCGTCCACATAATCCACCTGGGTGCCGCTGTCGCGCTTGAGCGCCACCAGGCGATACAGCAGCTTGCCGTCTTCGGACAGCGGCCCGGTCACGTCCGCCGCTAGTACCTTGCGGTCGTAGGAGCCGATCTGAGCGCGCAGTTCGCCCTGCTTCTCGGCTTTGGGCAACTTGGACACCGCGTTGATGATACCGCCCAACTCCGACTGACCGTACAACACGGACGAAGGGCCCTTGAGCACCTCGACACGCTCCAGCGCATAGATGTTCGGCCGCACGCTGTTATAAGAGCCATAGCTGGAACGCAGCCCGTCCACATAGAGCGAAGGCCTCAAGCCGCGCACCATGGCGGAATCACCCCGGGTGTCGAAGCCGAAACTACCGGCGTAGACCCCGGAGCTGTACAGCAAGGCATCCTGGATATTCTTGGCCCCGGTGTCTTCCATCAGCTCCCGGTCCACGGTCTCGATGGAAAACGGCTGGCGTTCCACCGGCACGTTCAGCTTGCCGGTGGAGGCCGGCTCATCGACGGTGATGTAGCCGTCGTCCGCGGGCCCGTCGGCGCCCACTTCCACCGGCGCCAGGGTGCCGGCATTGGTCTGCTGCTGGGCGGCGGCGAGGGCCGGCGCGGTCAGCAGCGTGATCAGAGCCGCGGCCGCGGCGAAGTCTTGATTGAGCATGATGTTTCCCCAGGAATGGAACGTGGCTCGACAAAACAGTAACGATAATCGTTCGCATTATACTTATCATCCCCAATAAGTGAAGAGGCATCCTTGTCATCCTCTTGTCATGCTAATGTCATCCAATAGGTCCTCCGCTTCCCAGCTCAGGACTCGCAATGAACGCCAACACCGGTATCCAGGGCCCCGATTTGAGCAATCAGGACTTCTACATCAACCGGGAATTGAGCCTGCTGCAGTTCAACCTCCGGGTACTCGAGCAGGCCATGGACGAACATCACCCGCTGATGGAGCGTCTGAATTTCCTGCTGATCTTCTCTTCCAACATGGACGAGTTCTTCGAGATCCGCGTGGCCGGCCTGAAGAACCGCCTGGAAACCGGCACCGGCCGCCCCGGTCCGGACGGTATGCTGGCCGAGGAAGTGCTTGCCGAGGTGGCGCGCCTGACCCACGACGCGGTGCAGCGCCAGTACCACATCCTGCAGAACATTTTGCTGCCAGCGCTGGCCGAGGAAGGCGTGCATTTCCTGCGCCGCGAAGACTGGACGCCGGCGCAGACCGAATGGGTTAAAAAATACTTCCGGGATCAGATTTATCCGGTGCTGACACCGATCGCCCTGGACCCGGCGCATCCATTCCCGCGGCTGGTGAACAAGAGCCTGAATTTCATTGTGTCGCTGGACGGCAAGGACGCGTTCGGCCGCTCCACGGGGCTGGCGATCGTGCCGGCGCCACGTTCGTTGCCGCGCCTGATGCGGCTGCCGGAAGAAATCTGCGAGAACGGCAACGACAACTTTATTTTCCTGTCGTCGATGATCCACGCGCATGTCAGCGACCTGTTCCCCGGCATGAAGGCCACCGGCTGCTACCAGTTCCGGGTAACGCGAAACGCCGACCTGGAAGTGGACGAGGACGTGGAAGACCTGGCCAGCGCGCTGAAGGGCGAGCTGTTGTCGCGCCGCTATGGTGACGAGGTGCGCCTGGAAGTGGCCGACAACTGCCCCCGCGATCTGGTCGAGTATCTGCTGGAGCAATTCGAACTCACCGAGCAGGACGCCTACGAAGTCAACGGGCCGGTGAACCTGGCTCGCATGTTCACCAGCGTTAACCGCCCACGCCTGCACTACCCACCCTTCAGCCCGAAGCTGCCGGCGGCGGTGAAAAAGCACGAGAGTATTTTCGAAGCCATCGACCAGGGCGATATTCTGCTGCACCACCCGTTCGAAAGTTTTTCGCCGGTAGTCAATCTGCTGGCGGAAGCGGCGCGCGATCCCAAGGTGCTGGCGATCAAACAAACCCTTTACCGCACCGGCACCAATTCGGAAATTCTGGATCACCTGGAGACCGCCGCGCGCAACGGCAAAGAAGTGACCGCGGTGGTGGAGCTGCGCGCCCGCTTCGATGAGGCGTCCAACATCGAAGGCGCGCGCCGTCTGCAGGAAGCCGGCGCCATGGTGGTGTACGGCGTGGTGGGCTACAAAACCCACGCCAAAATGCTACTGGTGGTGCGCCGCGACGGCGACGGCATCAAGCGCTACGCCCATGTGGGCACCGGCAACTACCACACCAAAACCACCAAGATTTATACCGATTACGGCCTGATGACGGCGGAGAAGGGCCTTTGCCAGGACGTGCACAAGATCTTTCAAGAACTCACCGGCATGGGCAAGGCGGCGCGCCTGAAACAGCTGAAGCACTCCCCGTTCACCCTGCACCCGAGCCTGGTGCAGTGGATTGATTTCGAAACGGAGCAGGCGCTCGCCGGCAAGCCGGCGCGCATCATCGCCAAGTTCAATTCGCTTACCGAAGAGCAGATCATGCGGGCGTTGTACCGGGCCAGCCAGGCGGGGGTGCAGATTGATCTGATCGTGCGCGGCATCTGCTGCCTGCGCCCGGCCATCCCCGGGCTGTCGGAGAACATTCGCGTGCGCTCGGTGATCGGCCGCTTCCTGGAGCACACGCGGATTTACCACTTCCACCACGCCGGCGAGGAACTGGTGTACTGCTCCAGCGCCGACTGGATGGACCGCAACCTGTTCAACCGTGTGGAGACCGCGTTTCCGGTCAACGAACCGGCGCTCAAGGCACAGATTCTGGAACAGGGTCTGGATTATTACCTGCGCGACAACGGCCAAGCCTGGGAACTGCACGGCGATGGCATCTACCGGCGGGTTCAGCGGGCCGAGCACGAGGCGCCCTTCCTGGCCCAGCAGGCGTTGCTCGACGCCCTGTCCGGCGGTTCCTGACCGGCGCGGTCAGGTGGCGTCGGTCACCGCTAGCGGGTAGCCGGCGGCCTGAAAAAACGCCTGCTCCTGCTCCAGGTCGGCCAGGGTCAAAGGGTGGTCGGCCAGCCAGCCGGCCGGAAACACCAGCTCCAGGCTACGCTCGCTGGCATTCAGGGTAAGCGGCGGCATCGGCGCGCCGTTACGCGCGTGGTGCATGCGGCAGGCCAGCCGCAACAGCAGGCACAGCCGCAACAGCCGGGTCTGCTCGTCCTCAGGGCATTCGGCCAGCGTCGACACCGGCACCTTGCGGCGGTGGCCGCGCACCAGCACCGCCACCGCCTGCTGGGCCTGACGCGAAAAGCCGGGCAGGTCGGAATGGGAAACCAGGTAGGCACCGTGCTTGTGAAACTGACTGTGTGATACCGCCAACCCCACCTCGTGCAGCAAGGCCGCCCAGCGCAGTGTGGCCTGCGACTCTTCGTCCTCCAGATCCCAGTCGCCGGCGGCCTGCAAATACAGGTCTCGGGCCGTCGCCCAAACGCGCTCGGCCTGAGCCCGTTCCACATGGTGCCGGTTCATCAATGCCTGAACGCTGCGCTCGCGCACGTCCTCATGAGCGAAGCGCCCGAGCAGGTCATACAACAGCCCTTCGCGCAAGGCACCGCTGGACACCTGCATGTGGGCCAGGCCCATCTGCTCGAAAATGCCCAGTAAAATCGCCAGCCCGGAGGCGAAGATCGCCTTGCGGTCGTCACGCAGCCCTTTCAAGGAAAGGGCGTCCGCGCTGCCCGCTTTGACCGCCTTGCGGCGCGCCTTGTCCAGCCCTTCCAGGCTGATGCCTTCGTTGCTCCAGCCGTTTTCCTCGCACACCTGGGCGATCGCCTTGATGGTGCCCGAGGCGCCCACCGCCTGCGCCCAGCCCAGACGCCGGTAGTTGGTCTCGATCGACAGGACCTCTTGACGGGCGGCGGTCACCGCCTTCTTGAACGCGGCTTCGCTGATCTTGCCGTCGGCGAAGAAGCGCTGCCCATAGCTGACACAGCCCATATGCAGGGATTCGGTTTCCGTGGACTCGAAGCGCTCGCCGATGATCAGCTCCGTGGAACCGCCGCCGATATCCACCACCAGCCGTGCGCCGGCGTCGTCGGCGAGGCTGTGCGCCACGCCCAGATAAATCAGCCGGGCCTCCTCGCGGCCCGCCACCACTTCGATGTCGTGGCCCAGGGCCTGCTCGGCACGGGCAATGAACTGGCCGGCGTTGCGCGCCATGCGCAGGGTGTTGGTGCCCACCACGCGCACGTTACCCCGGGGGATGCCCTTGATGCGCTGGGCAAAGCGGCTCAGGCAATCGATCGCCCGGGCCTGGGCGTCTTCGTCGAGGCGATTGTCGGGGCCCAGGCCGGCACCCAGCTGCACCTTTTCGGACAGACTTTCCAGAATGCGCACTTCGCCCTGGGCCTGGCGGGCCACCACCATATGAAAACTGTTGGACCCCAAATCGATGGCGGCCAGATGTTCTGGTTGTCGCAAAACCCTCTCCTTGACGGTCCAGCGCCGGCCGTGAAAGGCCCCGAGCGGGCGCCGCGCGGGGGTTTCCCGCCGCTGCACCGCAATCCCGATAGGCGCGCTCTGTCGGCACCATTGTCCGGCGCGCTTGAAATCCGCGCGCCAGACCCCGATATTAACCGACCTGTGACGGCGTCGGCCGCGTGTCGGCGTCATCATCCCGCGAAAGCCTAGCAGGAGATTTCAATGAGCGGCGAGATTATCAACGTGACCGACGCGGATTTCGAGGAGAAAGTCCTGAAAGCCGACGGTCCGGTACTGGTGGACTACTGGGCGCCCTGGTGCGGCCCTTGCAAAATGGTAGCGCCGATCCTGGAAGACTTGTCCGGGGATTACGCTGGCAAGCTGACCATTGCCAAGCTGAACATCGATGAGAACCCGGACACGCCCAAGAAATACGGCGTGCGCGGCATCCCCACACTGACCGTGTTCAAGAACGGCGACGTGGAAGCCACCAAAGTGGGCGCTTTGTCGAAGTCCCAGCTCACCGCGTTCCTGGACAGCACGCTCTGATCCAGCCGGTGATCGTGTCACGGGCCAGCCGGCCCGTGGCCATCCGCCCCACTTTGCGGACAACGTGTCCCGGACTGCGCGTCCCGGACTAGACAGCCCTCCGGCCCGGTGGTACATTCCCGAATCAACGTATTCGCACCCTCTGGCAGGGATCTCTAATTCGTACGTTTCTGAGCGTCCTTTTTCCGAGATAGTCATCATGTCCGGCCCCTGGAATTCAGGCCCCGCCGACGGATGATTTGCAAGGGTTTCACCGTTTATCGCTCCCACTGAATGCGTCAGCCTTAGTCAAGCAGGCCCCGTTCTCCACGATGTCCCCGACCTTGGGAGACCGTGAAACGGCCCCTGCGAATGAAAACGAATCAATAAGAAATTCCGAGGCCTGCCGCCCGGATCCGACCATCGAGAGACACCGATCCAAGGTGTATTCCGTCAATTCATTTCTGGACATCCTGTAAAACACCAATGAATCTTTCCGAACTGAAACAGAAGCCGATCGGCGAACTTCTGGATATTGCCAAGGAACTCGGCCTGGAGAACCTGGCGAGAACCCGCAAACAGGACGTTATCTTCTCCATCCTCAAGCGAGCCGCGAAGAACGGCTCGGATATTTATGGTGATGGGGTGCTGGAAATCCTGCAGGACGGCTTCGGCTTCCTGCGCTCCGCGGAAGGCTCTTACCTGGCCGGCCCGGATGACATTTACGTGTCGCCCAGCCAGATACGTCGCTTCAACCTGCGTACCGGCGACACCATCGCCGGCAAGATCCGGCCCCCCAAGGATGGCGAACGCTACTTCGCCATGCTCAAGGTCAGTGAGATCAACACCGACCGGCCGGAAAACGCCAAAACCAAAATCCTGTTCGAGAACCTGACCCCGCTGTTCCCCACCGAGCGGATGATCATGGAAGTCGGCAACGGCTCCACCGAGGACATCACCGCCCGTGTGATCGACCTGGTAGCGCCGATCGGTAAAGGCCAGCGCGGCCTGATCGTAGCCCCGCCGAAAGCCGGTAAAACCATGCTCCTGCAGGGCATCGCCCAGTCCATCGCCCGCAACAACCCCGAAGCCCACATGATCGTGCTGCTGATCGACGAGCGGCCCGAGGAAGTGACCGAAATGTCACGCACGGTACGCGGGGAAGTGGTGGCCTCCACCTTCGACGAGCCGCCGGCCCGCCACGTGCAGGTCGCGGAAATGGTGATCGAGAAAGCCAAGCGGCTGGTGGAACACAAACAGGACGTAGTGATTCTGCTCGATTCCATCACCCGTCTGGCGCGCGCCTACAACACCGTGCAGCCGAGCTCCGGCAAGGTGCTCACCGGTGGTGTCGACGCCCATGCCCTGGAAAAGCCCAAGCGCTTCTTCGGTGCCGCGCGGAACATCGAGGAAGGCGGCAGCCTGACCATCCTCGCCACCGCCCTGGTGGAAACCGGCTCCAAGATGGACGAAGTGATCTACGAGGAGTTCAAGGGCACCGGCAACATGGAACTGCACCTGGACCGCAAAGTGTCCGAGAAACGCGTGTTCCCGGCCATGAACATCAAACGTTCCGGCACCCGCCGTGAAGAGCGTCTGGTGAGCGAGGACGAGCTGCAGAAGATGTGGATTCTGCGCAAGGTGCTGCACCCGATGGACGAAATCGGCGCCATGGAGTTCCTGATCGACCGCATGAAGCAGACCAAAACCAACAGCGAATTCTTCGACTCCATGAAGCGCAAGTAACACCGGCGGTCTTTCCACAAGACCCCATAACGCAAAACGCCCCGGTGATCGCCGGGGCGTTTTGCGTTCAGGCCTACGATTCAGAACGCGCGCTGCACACTCAAACGCCAGGTGCGCGGCAGAATCGGGTGGTAGTGAAGGTCCTCCACGCCCGCCGCCGGCTCGCCCTGCAAGCGGGACGCGTAGAAGTAATCGATATCGTGGTCACCGGAATCCGCCAGGTTCAACACCTCCACCGCCAGCTCCCAATCACCGCCACGCCAGCCCGCCTTGACGTTCTGAATGGTGGTGCTGGACGATTCCTGATCCGAGAACGAATCCAGCGGACGCGGGCCGAGATGGCGAATGCGGTAGCCGCCGAACCAGTGGCCGCTGTGGTAGTGCGCGCCGGCGCCAATCACCCGATTGGGCGCGCCTTCCACATAATCCCCTTCGCCGGGCTCGTCGTCGCGGTAGCGGGCACGGGTGGCCGCCAGTTCCAGGTCCAGGGACAGCCAATCGGTGGGGTTATAGAACACATTGAATTCCACCCCGCGCCGCAAGCTCGGCCGGCCCGCCTCAGTGTTGCCGGCGTCACCCACGAACAGCAACTCCGAATCCAGCCGCAACTGCCATAACGCCAGCGACATCTCCAGATTGCGTGCCGGGTAGAAACGCGCGCCCAGCTCCTCGCCACGCGAGCGCACCAGCGGATCCACCTCGTCCGCCGCCGAGCCGTCCAGCGGGTCCACTTCAATGGTGGTGCCGCGAGCGTCGTTGCTGTGGAAACCGAAACCGCTGGACAGGTAATACTCGGCCTGTTCGCTGGCCAACCACACCAGGCTGAATTTGGGGCTGACAATGCCGTCATCCGCGTTGCCGGAATTGGCGGACAGATCGACGCCGTTTTCGTTGATGCCGGCGCGGTCGTTCACATCGAAGTAATAGTGGTCATAGCGAAGCCCGGCGGTGGCCCGCCAGCGCTCGGCGAGCCGAAACTCCAGGCTGCCGAACAGCCCGGCGGCGGTTTGCGAGACCTCATCGCGGCGCACGGTGCCGGTACGCTGCCGCCCGGCGCTGCTGAACAGGCCCACATCGCGGATATCGTCATGACGAAGACGCAGCCCCCAGCGGCTGGTCACCGGCATGCCGGCCAGACGCAGATCGTTATTGAACGAGACTTCACCGCCGTACACGCCACGCTCGTCAACCTGCTCGAATTCGTCGCCGTTGACCGGATCATCCAGGAAGTAGGTGAAGTTGGACCAGAGGTTAAGCCCGTAGTCGATCGCGTAGACGGTGCCTTGCTGGCGCGGGTTGCTCCAGGAAAGCGAGAGGGAATACCGCTCGCTCTCGCCGCCGGCGTCCTCATCCAGGGAGCCGAGTTCATCGATCAGACCGGAGCGCACCGCCCGTCGTGGAATCTGATCCGCACTGTTCCACTGGTTGTTATACGCCATCACGGTGGTGGTGTAGCGGGTGTCACCCTGGTTCCAGCCATAGCGAAGCAAGCCGTTGTACTTCTCCACATCTTCGCTGATGTCCTCCCAGGGGCCGTTGTAGGTCTGGCTTTCCAGGGCGTACACCAAGTCGCCCTCACCCACTTCGCTGCCGCCGTAGAACAACGCACGGTAATAATCGTCGCCACCGGCGGTGAGTTTCAGGCGTTGCCCCTCGACGCGGGTACGCGTGCCGATATCGACACTGCCGGCGCCCGAGAAATCACCCACGCCGGCGTAGTAGGGGCCTTTCCGGTAATAGACGTCATCGATCATTTCCGGAATCAGGAAATTGATGTCGGTATAGCCCTGGCCGTGCCCGTGGGTGGGCATGTTCACCGGCATGCCGTCCACCGAGGTATTAAAGTCGGTACCGTGATCCAGATTGAAGCCACGCAGAAAGTACTGGTTCGCTTTGCCACTACCGGAGTGTTGGGTGGCGATCAGCCCGGGCACCGTCTCCATTACCTCCCCGGTTCTGAGAATCGGACGGGTACGCAGCTCGTCACCGTCCACCCGGCCCTCCGAGGCCGCCACCGGCAGTGGCCGTGGCTGCGCTTCTTCGGTGACGTTGACCGGCTGCAACTGATGGCCGCTCACTGGCGAAGACATCGCCCAGAACAACCCCATGACGGCGGCGCCCGCCCCGACCCTGTGACTATGCATCGCTTAGACCCTTATCTGTTTTTAACATTCTTGGGTCCTGGTTACAGGATGGGACATGAAGATGGCGCGAATCAGCCCTTACCCCCTGCTAAGGCTGTTTGTCATACATGTCCACGCCTTCAGTCTTGCTTCTCGCTCACCCACACATGAGCGGTCGGTTGAATGATGCTGGTGTCTAACAGATTGGACGGCTTGAGCTTTATTTCTTCGGGTTCCCTCGGATCAAAATGATATATCCGATTTCCACAGGCGGAGCACTTTATATGCCTTTCCGGGGGTGCCGGGCATAGCTGACCGTCAAAACTTCCCAAACGTGGCCGTCAGGGTCATTCCAATACACGATTCGCCCCCCGTGCTGCGTGTTGATCTCCATATCTCCCGGGCCATGCGGGGTGCTTCTGTACTCGATTCCCTTCGCCTTGATTTTGGTGAGGATCCCATCGAACTCATCCTCTCCCACACGGAAACAATAGTGCTGTACAGGGAAGGAACCGACCGCTTCGTCAAAACCCAGGGTCAGGCCGTCGTTCACGTAAACAGGAGAAAATGGCCCAGCCCCCGACTCGGCCCAAGGCACATCTAGCAAGTAGGCGAGCAACTCAGCCGAAGCCCTTCTATCTCGAACCGGAACTATCGCATGATCAAGTTCAACGCTCACTACCGGTGCCCTCTATGAAAGTGATGATACCTAGCGCCTTGCTTACCGGCCCAACCTCCTCTCGTTAGGAGAAGGTGTCCGCTAAAGCGAGGGAACTACAATATTCCGGTGGCGCTCATCAAAACGCTCAATGCCTGGGATTCGACGGTATATCCTGCCAGCACGCCCGATCAGCGAGGCCTCGCGCATCAGCCTTTCCACACGTTTACGGCCAACGCTGATGCCCTCACGGCGCAAGGCCTTGTGCACTCTTGGGCTACCATAGACGCCCCGGTTGGCCCGGTGTATTTGCCGCACTTTCTTCAGCAAGTCACGGTTCGCCCGCGATTGCTGCGACTCCTCACGCTTACACCGAGCGTAATAGCCACTCCGTGATACGCCCAACCAGCGGCAAAGGTATCTGACACCTAGTTCTCGTCCGTGGGCTTGGATGAATCCAAACCTTTCTGATGTTG